>Ga0310697_10001979_pt1 | contig 22538 bp, 17 predicted proteins | sample 172DNAGHGlowgp2_FD_203883 | JGI IMG/M metagenome (GOLD analysis project Ga0310697, IMG submission 203883) | Sheep rumen microbial communities from Palmerston North, Manawatu-Wanganui, New Zealand - 1728 DNA GHGlow gp2 (v2) (version 2) | ecosystem: Host-associated > Mammals > Digestive system >...
CCATTGACGCTCGTGTTCAGGGACGCGATCAGCGGCGTTGTGCGTTCCGCTGCGCTGCCGGACAGATACGCATATTTCACCGTCATCAGGCTTCCGCCCGAACCGCCGGAGGACAGCTCCACGGACGAGGGACGCTGCAGGGCGTCATAGCTGTATCTCAGTTGGACGCTTTGCTGCGATACAACGTCTTGTCCTATGCCATTCTGCTTATCCTGAAACACAAAGTTTACATGGTATGTACTGGCAAACATCACCTTTTTGGACAAAAGGCATTAATTAAATAGGTGAATTGAAAAATGTTTCTTTTCCAAAAAAGCCATTTATAGAACGCCACCGTAGTTTAGAAGCACAAATTATAGTTCCACTATAGTTTTCTATATTTTCTCTATCTATTTCTCCACAATCTGCCCAATATACACAATTGTTTTTTAGAATCAATGTTGAATCAAGTATCTCACATGTGTATTGGTCATCAACCGGGAAAAGTTTTAGATACTTCAACCCTTCGAACTCTAATTCAATCATAGGGTATTCTTCATATTGTCGTTGAAAAACAACTTTCAATGTTCTTTGGTCGTTCACTGGATACATGAACAGTTTTTCATCTACATACGCACCGCTAGTATACTTTAACTCTTTTATACAACTATCATGGAAGAAATTCATCGATTTCATAAAAATTAGCAAGTCTTCCTCATTTGCGATTTCATTCCACATTAATCATCACCTCATCAATTCAGATAATAGTTCATCCAAACAACATAATAAGGCCTCTCCTAAAGCCTTCACCAAGTGGGACAAACAAATAATCGTCTGCTATGCCAAATCCCGTTGAGTCATCTGCAGCAACGATTGCCGCCCCAATGCCGCATACAACTATCAGCCCAAATCCGATTAGCGGATCGAAGCTAATCTCATACTCAGGAGATGGAGGGAGATGCTCTTCTCCTCTTTTGCCATCTTTCCACTCGTGGTCGTGCGGAAATGGCATAGATCCTGGATGGTTGTAATCCCGATCTCTCTCTAGACAAGGGGACGGTTCTTTAGACAAGGGGACGGTTCTTTTGTCCTGTCGTGTGGCTCGCTCAATGATGGATTTGCTGATTGCTGGAATCATACACCGCACGGAATATGATGTCAAGACAGAAGAACCGTCCCCCCTGTTTTAGGTCCGCTTTCAAACGGGATTGCGCGCACAATCAAACGAGGTGCGACGGTCTCCCATCGCACCCCGCTTTTTTTGTTTTGGAGAATCGCGCCGTGTGGCGCTTCAGTCGGCCAGTTCGGTAAAGCGGGCCAGAGCCGCAGCGGTCTGGGCGCGCGTTGCTTCGGCGTCGGGCTCCAGGCGCTGGGCCTCCGTGCCGAAGAGCAGCTCCTGCGCCACGGCCCAGCGCATGGCCTCCAGAGCGTAGGCGCTGACCGTCTCCGCGTCCGCGTAGTCTGTCAGCCCGTCGGCTGCGGACACGTCCAGCCCGAACCAGGCCGCGTAGCGGTACAGCATGGCGGCAAGCTGCTGGCGGGTGATGGGCGTGCGGGGGAAGAAGTGGGTCTCGTCATAGCCATACACGATGCCCTCGGCCTCCGCCCAGGCCACTGCGTCGGCGTACCAGTCGCCCTCGGCCACGTCCAGGAAGCCGCTGGTCCCGGCTTCCGGCGCGCCCGCCAGGCGGTACAGGATGGTCACGATCATGCCGCGTTCGCAGCTCTGGCCGGGGGCGAACAGCGTGTCGCTCACGCCAGTCATCAGCCCCTGCGCCCAGACTTTGTTTACGGCCTCGTAGTACCAGGCGTCTGTGGGCACATCCGCAAAGGGCATGGTCAGGCAGGGCACGGTCCGGGTCATCGTCCTGCCGCAGCGGAGGCAGCGTAGGGTCTCCGTGCCGGTCTCCGTGGCGGTGGGCTGCTTTGTGACGGCCCATTCCCCCCATCTGTGGCCCAGAGCCTCCACCGGGCGGGTCTCGGTCTCGCCGCAGTGGGCGCACACGCGGGTCTCCTGGCCGCTGCGGGTGCAGCCGGGCTTGGTCGTCAGTTTCCAGTCGCCCCAGTCGTGGTCTTCGGGTTCGGTCATCACGCGGGTCTCGGTCTCGCCGCAGCGGGCGCAGACGCGGGACTCCTCTCCGGGTTCTGTCTCAGTGGGTTCCTTCGTGACCGTCCACGCACCCCAGTCATGACCCAGCGGGGAAGTGGCGCGGGTTTCGGTCTCGTCGCAGCGCTTGCAGCTGCGGCTTTCCTCACCGGCTTCCGTGCAGGTGGCTTCCGTCGTGGCCGTCCAGTCGCTCCAATCGTGGCCCAGGGCGGGAACGGTCTTGCTATCGCGGCTCAGCTCCGCGCCACAGGCGGTGCAATAGACAACCTCGTCATAGCTGCCCGCTTCGGTACAAGTGGCAGGGACTTCGTTTTCGTGGACGGCCTCGCCGGGGGCGTGGCCCGTGGGCGGGATCTCGCGGGTCTCCTTATGCGTTCCGTCGCGCTTGCAAGTGCGGGCCTCTTCACCCGCCTCGGTGCAGCTGGGCGCCTGGGTCTCGATCCAGTCGCCCCAGTCGTGGCCCAGAGCGGGGAGCAGGACCTCATCTTCCGTAGCCAGATGCAGATCGTATTTGTCGCCCACATAATACTTGCCGCAGATCGGGCAGCGCCAATGCTCGATGTTGCCCGGTTCGGTGCAGGTGGGTTCGACGGCGGGAACGTGGGTATACTCGCACTGGTGTACCAGAGGCGGAATCGTGCGGGTCTCGGTGGCGTCGCAGCGCTTGCAGCTGCGGGTCTCCTCGCCCTCCTCCGTCTCGGTGGGGGCTTTCGTCTCGGTCCACTCGCCCCAGTCATGGCCCAGGGCGGGAACGGTGACGGTCTCACGGCTCAGCTCCGCGCCGCAGACGGTGCAATAGACCACCGCGTCATAGCTGCCCGGCTCGGTGCAGGTGGCCGGGACTTCGTTTTCGCGGACGGCCTCGCCGGGGGTGTGGCCCGTGGGCGGGATCTCGTGGGTCTCCTTGTGCGTCCCGTCGCGCTTGCAAGTGCGGGTCTCCTCGCCCGGCTCGGTGCAGCTGGGCGCTTTCGTCTCGGTCCACTCGCCCCAGTCGTGGCCCAGGGCGGGAACGCTGACGGTCTCGCGGCTCAGTTCCGCGTCGCAGACGGTGCAGTAGATGACCACATCATAGCTGCCCGGCTCGGTGCAGGTGGCCGGGACTTCGTTTTCGTGGACGGCCTCGCCGGGGGTGTGGCCCGTGGGCGGGATGACGGTTTCAGCCTGCGTGATCTCATTCTCTCCGGCTTCGTCGGTGAAATACTTTCCGCATTCCGCACAGTACCAATATTCGATGTTGCCCGGCTCCGTGCAGGTCGGGTCCGCAGCGGGGACGTGGGTCATCGTGTGGGTGTGGATGTCCGTGCCGCCCTCTACGATGACGCCGCCGCCGGTCACGCTGAGGGAGACGATCTCTTCGTTCTCGTTCGCGGCGTCGCCGTCCTCGCAGAGCAGCGTCACTTCGGCCAGGCCGGAGGGAGCGGATTCTTTGATGTGGAACTTGAGCTTCAGGATCACGCCGTTCAAATCAGTTTCCGTGTCGCCGATCCAGACCATGCCGCGCTCGGTCACGGTCCAGCCGGTCAGGCCCGCATCCTCGTAGCCCACATATTCCAGCGCGTCGCTGTTGAAGCTGAGCTTCGGGTTGAGGACCATGATGCCCGGATTGTCCGCGATGCTGATGTCCAGGGTCACGGTGTCGCCGGGGCCGCCGCTGGCGGTAGAGACGCTCAGGCTGGCCGCCTGGCCGCTTGCCATCAGATTTGCGTCAGGTTCTCCGGCCCGGTGGATGACCACGGCGTCCCCCGCCAGGTACTTCTTGAGCCGCAGCAGGTCCATGGCGTTGATCTTCCCGTCTCCGGTGATGTCGCCGGAGCCCACCAGGGTCACGTCCACCCCGGCCAGATATTTCTGGAGGCGAAGCAAATCCACGGCGTTCACTTTGCCGTCGCCGGTGATGTCGCCGGGAATGGTGTGGACGACGGTGACTTTTCCGGGTTCACACTTGGGCAGCAGCGCCGTCTCGCTGGCATTGGCAATGTCGCCCTCGGCATAGCGCAGCGTGATGGGGATGTCCTCTTCTGCGGCGTTTTCCGCCACCTTGAATTTCAGCTTGAGAATCGTCCCGTTGAACGTGCTGTTTTTGTCGCCGATCCAGGCGGCGTTTTTTTCGACGACCCAACCGGTGAAGCCCGCGTCTTCGTAGCCAGTGAGACTCAGCTTCGTGCTGTCGTAGTCCAGACCGAGGACCATCACCATGACGCCGGGGTTGTTGGCGATGCGGACGCCCACCGTCACCTCCGCGCCGGGGCGCGCCCGGACGCTCTCCACGGTGAGGATGCCGTCTTCCTCCCTCCAGGCAGCTTTCCACACGGCATACAGGGTCTTGCTGGCGTTCTTGGTGTACTTGCCACCGGGCTGGTACTGGGCTTCCGTGGCACTCTGGCTTTCCGCCCAACCCAGGAAGGTGAAGCCGCTGCGGGTGGGGACTGTCTTGCTCAGGGTCAGAGCTTTGCCGTAAGTCTTGGTCTGGGCGGCGGGCGCGCCGGTGCCGCCGTTGGCATTGTACTTGACGGTGTAGGTTTTGATCTGCCACACCGCATACAGGGTGGTGTCGGCGTCCTTCGTGAAAGGATCGCCGGGCTGGTACTGCGCCTCTGTCGCGTCGGCGGTCTCGGCCCAGCCCTTGAAGTTGTAACCCGTGCGGGAGGGCGCTTCGCTGCGCAGGGTCAGGGCTACGCCGTGGGTCTTGGTCTGCGCTCGGGGTTCACCAGTTCCCCCATTTGCGTGATATGTGACGGTATAGGTGTTGGGCGTCCACACGGCATACAGGGTCTTGCTGGCGTTCTTCGTGTACTTGCCGCCGGGCTGGTACTGGGCTTCCGTGGCACTCTGGCTTTCCGCCCAGCCCAGGAAGGTATAGCCCGGACGGGCGGGAACCTGACTGCTCAGAATCAGAGTTTTTCCGTAAGTTTTGGTCTGTGCGGCGGGCGCACCCGTGCCGCCGTTGGCGTCGTAGCTTACGGTGTAGGTGCTGATCATCCACACCGCGTACAGGGTGGTGTTTGCGTTCTTGGTAAACTTGCCGCCGGGCTGGTACTGCGCTTCCGTGGCGCTCTTGTTCTCCGCCCAGCCCAGGAAGGTGTAGCCCTCGCGGGTGGGGACCTTTTTGCTCAGTGTGAGGTCTACGCCGTGAATCTTGATCTGCGTGGAGGGCGCACCGGTTCCGCCGTTGGCGTTGTATTTGATTTTGTATTCAGTGCTCACGTTGACGCCGCCGCCGGTTACGCTGATGGGCACGATCTCCTCATCCTCATTTGCGGCATCACCTTCTTCACAAATCAACGTCACTTCGGCCAGGCCGGAGGTGGCGCTGTCTTTGACCTTTAATTTGAGCTTCAAAATCACGCCGTTAAAACTGCTGTTTCCGTCGCCGATCCAGACCATGCCGCGCTCGGTCACGGCCCACCCGGTCAGCCCCGCGTCCTCATAGCCCACATACTCCAGCACGTCCGTGTTGAAGCTGAGCTTCGGATTCAGGACCATGATGCCCGGATTGTTTGCGATGCTGATGTCCAGGGTCACGGTGTCGCCGGGACCGCCGCTGGCGGTGGAGACGCTCAGGCTGGCCTCCTGGCCGCTCGCCATGAGAATGGCATCAGGTTCTCCAGCCCGGTGGATGACCACGGCGTCCCCCGCCAGGTACTTCTTGAGCCGCAGCAGGTCCATGGCGTTGATCTTGCCGTCGCCGGTGATGTCGCCGGACCCCACCAGGGTCACGCTGTCGCCCGCCAGGTACTTTTTCAGCCGCAGCAGATCCATGGCGTTGACCTTGCCGTCGCCGGTGATGTCGCCGGGAAGGAGCTTGCTGACCGTGACCGCGCCGGGTTCGCACTTGGGCAGCAGCGCGGTCTCGCCGGCGTTGGCGATGTCGCCTTCGGCATAGCGGAGCGTGACCGGGTATTCGCCCTCCGGGGCGTTGTCGGCAACACGGAACTTGAGTTTCAAAATCGTCCCGTTGAAGCTGCTGTTGCTATCCCCCAGCCAGATCGCGGCGGTGTTGACGCTCCAACCGGTGAAACCCGCGTCCTCAAAGCCGGTGAGGGTCAGCTTGGAGCTGTCATAGTCCAGACCCAGGGCCATGACCATGACGCCGGGGTTGTTGGTGAAACTGATTCCGACCGTGACCTCCTGGCCCGGACGCGCCCGGACGCTTTCCACGGTAAGGATGCCGTCGGATTCCTGCCCGGTGGAAGCGGCTTTCCATACCGCATAAAGAGTGGTATTGGCGTCCTTTGTAAAGCTCCCACTGGGCTGATACTGAGCTGCTGTCGCGCTCTGACTCTCCGCCCAGCCCAGGAAGGTGTAACCGGAGCGGGTGGGAATGGTGCTGCTCAGGGTCAGCGTCACGCCCTGGGTCTTGGTCTGTGCGGCGGGCGCGCCGGAGCCGCCGTTGGCGTTGTATTGGATTGTGTACGTCGCCACTTCTTTTTCAAACAGGAATCCGCACCGATAGCAGCCTGCGTTGTCATTCCATATAGTTTCCGAAAAATGGAGATAGTTTTCTCCGCCTTCATCAGAGGGGCTATCATTTGGTTCGGTGCTTTTCCACGGGTATGTTTTGCCTGTTGCTCCGAAAGAAAACGCTTCACCGGTCACCCATTTCCAGGAACCGGAAATGCAGGTTCCTCCCAGCCACGCAAGATTGTTGCCGATCAGGTTCCTGAGAAGCGTATTCTCTGCGTCGCTGCTTACGGTTGCCAGATGCCCGCCCTGTTCCTCACAGAACTGTTTGGCGGTATACCAGGTCACAGCGTCGGAATAATACCGGTAAATATGCCCGTTTTCCGTCAGCGTCGCCGCCGGGCTGCCGATGTCAGAAGTGTTGATTGTTGTAAAGTCTAGAACGAGCGCAGAATCTCCGTTTATGGTTCCCTGCCGTGCACCGGAGGCAATACCGTTGTAGGAACGGCCGTCATAGGGCTTGATATTGCAGAATTCATAGGTCGTCCCGGCAGGCCACAGCACACAGTAGTCCTCCACGTCGTCCGCTTGGAGTACACCGTTGACGTAAACGTCTGCCGTGCCCAATCCGGCCAGGGTGGTCTGATTTTCTCCGTTCCGGCAACCGTTCAGGTCGAGGTAGTATTTCTGGACGACCGTCACCGCGCAGCTTGCGGTCTTTCCGCCGTCGTTCGTCCGGACCGTAATGGTCGCGCTGCCCGGTCCCGTGGCGGTGACCGTGCCGTTTCCGTCCACCGTCGCCACGCCATTGTTGCTGCTGCTCCAGGTCACAGACTTGTCGGTGGCGTTTGCGGGCGTGACCGTGGCGATCAGGGTCTCGCTTGTATAACCGTTCCAGGACGCCTTCTCCAGATCCAGAGCGCTTTTGTTTAGCGTCACGCCGGTGACATGGACGGAGGTATCAGGAGCGACGGAAGTGATCTGTGCCGCGTAGTCTTTGACATATCGGCCGGAAATGGCGTGAAGTCGGAAGAAATACGTTCCGCTCTGCGTCAGCTTATAGCCGTCCGACCCGCTGCCGAGCCAGAACCAGGTGCTGGCATTGCTGACCGAATCCACGGGGGTGCTGCTTTCCGTTCCGCCTGGGGGCGTCACATACAGTTCCACCGTCAGCGGACCGCCGCTGTTGATGCGGCCGTTGATGAAGATCACATCTCCCTGATTGAACGTGACACCGCCCGCCGGAACATCCGGGGAAGTGGCTTTCGTGGTGGACGCACGAACATCAATTTCGATCGGCTCCCATACGTCGTAGTTGTCAGCACGGATCAAAGAGAGCTTCCCGCGGTTGGTTCCCCGGTTCGCAAACTTGGCAAAGCTGATGTCCGTTTTGGAAATCCCGCAGGCATTGTCCCAGTTGCACTCGTAAATGCAGACGCTGGTAGAGCTGACGGAATAGACAATCATGCTATGCTGGCTTTTTGTGCCACCGGAAAATTGCAGCAGATCGCCCGGGGCGGCCTTGCTCAGCAGATTTTTCACCGTACTCTCAGAGTAGTTTGCGATCTGATCGACCAAACGCAGTCCGGTCAGGGAATCCCCGGCATAGTTCCAAGATCGGTAAGCGCCTGAGTCTGTCTTGCCGAACAGGTGATACAAAATCATTTTTGCAAATCCATAGCACTGGATTCCGCCCGCAAAGCTGCCAGTCCAAGTGCTTCCGGGAGGATAAGTCTGAGCAAGCTGTGCAAGCTTTGCCTCGACCGTGGAGCGTGAGACTGCCGTGGCTGAAGGTTCAACAACGGCACCCTCATCAAACCATGCACCTTCTTCTTCGCTACGAATCGTCCCGTTATCAGTGATTCGGGCGTTTTCCGCAGCTACCCCGCCGTCGGTCTTCGCCTCTGCGCCCCACGCCGTCCCCGGCAATATCCCCAGGCACAGCAGCAGGCACAGCAGCAGCGCAAGGCCGCGTTTCCAAATGTTCATTGCATTTCCCCCTTTGTTGTTTTCGTTTTCATGTAGCTTTCGTTCGTTGCAGCAGATTTTGGGTCGGTTCGACAAACTGCTCTTCGTCTGGCATCCCCCCTTTTTCCGAAAATTGTGTTATAAGTCCTTTTTGGTCTTTAATTATATGTTATCACAAAAAAACTGGACATACAATACAAATATCAAAAATTTTTTTGCGGTCATTGGCCAGGGGAGGCACGCGGATGGAACTGGACTACACGGCGATCGGGGACCGAATCCGCAGACAGCGGAGGGCCATGGGGCTGACCCAGCAGGAGCTGGCGGAGCTGGTGGAGCTGGAACCCTCCTATGTGTCCCACATCGAGCGCGGCGCGACGAAGCTGGGGCTGCCTACCATCGTAAACATCGCCAATACGCTGCGCGTCACCGTAGATGACCTGCTCTGCGACAGCCTGCCCCGCTCCAGACAGCCCTATGAGCGGGAGCTGGCGGAACTCGTCGCGGGGTGCAGCCACCGGGAACTGAAAGTCATCACGGCCACCGTCCGCACGCTGGCGGAGGCCATGCGCTGCCAGCGGGACGGATCGGAAGAAGAACTGACATGGAAATGAGATAGGATGATTCAAATGAACGAAGATTTCTTTGCCCAACGTCTGGCCTTCCTCCGGGGGAAAAAGAACGTCTCCGCACGGGAGATGAGCCTGGCCATCGGGCAGAACGAGAGCTATATCAACCGCATCGAGAACGGGAAGGTCTATCCCTCCATGCAGTGCTTTTTCTATATCTGCGAATACCTGGGCGTCAGCCCCTCGGAGTTCTTTTACTCGGAGGCGGACGCCCCTTCCCGGCTTGCCCGCGCGCTGGCCGTGCTGCAAAAGCTGGACGGGCGGCAGCTGGCGCTGGTGCTGGATGTGGCCAAAGCGCTGGCGGAGCGCCCCGGGGACGGCTGAGCGGCCCCTGACTACCCCAAAAACCAATCGACGCCGCCCCACAGCGGGGCGGCGTTTTTCTTGACATTTCACCGGAACTCTCTACAATATAAAACAGATTTCAGCAGAGGGAGGCGTTGGGCGATGCGTCGGGGCTATGTGGCCGTGGTGGGCGCGGTGAACGTGGACATCTGGGGCCGGAGCCGGGCCGGGCTGATTGCGGGGGACTCCAACCCTGGGGAGGTGCGCCTGTCCATGGGGGGCGTGGGGCGGAACATCGCCCACAACCTGCGGCTGCTGGACGTGCCCGTGGGGATGCTGACCCTGCTGGGGGAGGACGCCTGGGCCGCCCAGGTGGAGGCCAGCTGCCGGGCCCTGGGCATCGACCTGAGCCACGCCCGGCGCGTCCCCGGCGGGCGCACCGGGGCCTATCTCTGCATCGCCGGGCCGGACGGGGACATGGCCCTGGCCCTCTGCGACACGGACATCGCCGAGGCCCTGACCCCGGCGACTTTGGCGGCGCATCTGGACTGGCTGAACGCCGCCGCCGCGGTGGTGTTCGACGGCAATCTCTCGGAGGAAAGCGCCGCCTACCTGGCCGAACGCTGCACCGCGCCCCTGTTCGCCGACCCGGTGAGCGTGCGCAAGGCCCCCCATCTGCTGCCCGCCCTGGGGCGGCTCCACACCCTGAAGCCCAACCGCCTGGAGGCCCAGGCCCTGAGCGGGGAATCTGACCCGCTGCAAGCGGCGGAGGCCCTGCACCGTATGGGCGTGGGCCTGGTCTGCGTCAGCGACGGGGCCAGGGGCCTGGCCTGGGCGAACGGGCACGGTTCCGGGCGCATCCCCTGTCCGCCCACCCGGCTGGTGAACGCCACCGGGGGCGGCGACGCGATGATGGCCGCCCTGGTCCGGGCGTATCTGGACGGCATGGACACGCAGCGCGCAGCGCGCTTCGCCCTGGCGGTCAGTTCGCTGGCGGTGGAGTGCGCCGGGACCATCAACACCGATTTAAATCTGCAAGCCGTCCGCGCCCGTCTGGCGGCGTGGGACACATGACCAACGCAGGAGGTATGTACGACATGAACAAGCATCTGGATCTCTCGCCGGAGGTGGCGGAGGCGCTGGCACAGGGAAAACCCGTGGTGGCCCTGGAGAGCACCATCATCTCCCACGGGATGCCCTATCCCCAGAACGTGGAGACCGCCCTGGCGGTGGAGGACATCCTGCGGCAGCGGGGCGTGGCCCCCGCCACCGTGGCCGTTCTCGGCGGCAGGCTCAAGGCGGGCCTGAGCCGGGACGAGATCGCGCACCTGGGCCGGAAGGGCTACGCCGTGCCCAAGGCCAGCCGCCGGGACCTGCCCGCTCTGGTGGCCCGGGGCAGCGACGGGGCCACCACCGTGGCCACCACCATGATCGTGGCGGCCCTGGCGGGCATTCCGGTCTTCGCCACCGGCGGCATCGGCGGCGTCCACCGGGGCGCCGAGCGCAGCATGGACATCTCCGCCGACCTGGAGGAACTGGCCCGGACCCCGGTGATGGTCATCTGCGCCGGAGCCAAGAGCATCCTGGACCTGGGCCTGACCCTGGAGTATCTGGAGACCCGGGGCGTCCCGGTGCTGGGCTACGGCACCGAGGAACTGCCCGCCTTCTACACCCGCAGCAGCGGCTTCTCCGTGGACTACCGGGTGGACAGCCCGGAGGAACTGGCCAAAATCTACCGGACCCAGCGGGAGCTGGGTTACCCCGGAGGTCTGCTGGTGACGAACCCCATCCCGGAGGAGTACAGCATGGACAAGGCGGTGATCGACGCGGCCATCGCCGCAGCCCTGGAGGAGGCCAACGCCCTGGGCGTCCGGGGCAAGCAGGTGACCCCCTTCCTGCTGGCCCGGGTGAAGGAGCTCACCGGCGGGGACAGCCTGGAGAGCAACATCCAACTGGTGTTCCACAACGTCCGCCTGGCGGCGGAGACGGCGCTGGCGCTGGGGCGCTGAGGTGCATCAAAAGAATCCGCCCTTGACTTTGCGGGCGGATCGGGGTAATATGAGAACAGAAGGCGCCGCAACAAGCGGCTGGCTTCATGAACGTGTGATTAAGGGCTGGATTTCAGCCCGGAAAAACCGTCACTTGCCAGAGTGGCGGTTTTTCTTATGGGTTTGCCGAACCCGCCAGAATCATTCTGCAAAGAATATGGCTGCTGTCCGTCATATTGCCAATATCCTCAAAAACTACCCAGCTAAATCAGTCTTGTACGCAAACGACGCCGCTGTGCCTAGGATGACGCATTCTCTGCTGCTGTGATGAGCCCTGTTCATGCGCAAGCCGTGGAAAAGGCGCGGCTGGCTCTGGACATTTCGGCGGCGGTCTGCTATACTATGGAAGGATTCTGCCCATGGGTCGGAGTCAAACAGAACCGGGTGTAGCTCAGATGGTAGAGCGCGTGGTTTGGGACCACGAGGCCGCTGGTTCGAAACCAGTCACTCGGACCAAAAAGGCGGTTTTTGCCGCAAAAAGCCGCAGGGATCACCTCTCTGCGGCTTTTACTTGATTGACTACAATAATTGGAGGTATAGATGAACACTAAAACTGAATATTCTGCACCAAATCTGTTGGATATGAAAAAATCCATAATTGATATTGGCGGGATGTTTTATCAGTATCGTCCTTGTAGACGTAACGCAGCCACTATATACGATATTGAGAACATACGTCATGGCGTTGTATACGCTCAAACCCCTTTGAATATGAATGACCCGTTTGATTCCATGATGGGCTTTTCAGCAGAGGACATATATAACGAGATTGTTACAATGCTTCTGAATGCCATTGAAATGGATGAGAACACTAAGACGATTATTTCTTTCCTGTTGTGCCATCGTGCTTTTGGGAAACTCGCAGAGCTTATTACTTCTGTTAAAGATTTAAAAAGCTACTTAGTTAGCCGACAGCGTGAAATGCATCAGATGGGTATTCCCTTCCAAATGTTTGTATCTCAGAACGCTAAAAGGCTCTATTCTAAACTTCCCAAGAACCTTAAAAATGCTTTTATCTATAAAGTGTTTTTAGCATTTGCTTGGATTATCGGTCAATTGGGCGACATCGAAATATCAGAAGAGAGTATAACTGATTTGTTGCAGATGGAGGGAATGCTAGACGAACTTCATGCAAAGGCAGAAGAAATACAAGAAAAGGTTTATCAGCCTGCAGTAAGGGAGTTTTTATCTAAAGTAACCATTTCATGTTTTAGTGCAAGTGGGTGGAATAATCAGTTAATGTGGGCACATTATGCTAATTCATACTCTGGGTTGTGTATTGAATATGATTTCAGTAAAATGTCTAGTTTTGTAGGTTTCGTCTATCCAGTTATTTACACCGAAAAGCGACCGACATTATCTCTAGAAGATTTAGGTATCGCTGGTATTGATATTAATGCAGAAGACGACAAGCTTATTCATTGCGAAACTAATCTGTCCAATATTTTTCAATATCTTCTATCAAAGAATACTTGTTGGAATTATGAAGACGAGTGGAGAATCATTAATATTGGTGAGCCAAATACACCGTTGTTCATTGATCTTCCTTTTATTTGTTCAATTACAATTGGTACAAATATCGATGAAATGTGCAAAAGGCTTGTACTAGATGTATGTAGATCCCAGAATATTACCTGTTATCAGTTAGTGTTGGACAAAACATCCTTTATGCTTCACAGAGAAATCATTGACTTTAATAGTCTCTCCTATAATACTGCAGATGAGATTGACTACCTATCTTTCCTTTCAGAACATTTTTCCAATTCTTCGCGTATGTTAGTAAAAGATAGTGAATCAATCATGTCCGCTTTAAAGGATAACAAGTTCGAAGGAACTGCTTTTCATGATTCTTTGGCAAACGCAGTGGATTTGTTGTGTGATGCTTATTATATCAAAACAGGAATTAATCGCGTATGTGAGAATAATATTGATGATTTTCAAGTCGAAGAGATTCCCGACGAACTCAAAGACACTATTACTGGAATAAACGAAATGGTTAAAGCATTTCATGATTCCACAAAAGACTTGAACGCAACAGTCTTTTCCCTTGCTTTGAAAGGCGTTTTTTCTGCAAATCGCGCAAGAGAATTGCTCAAACTTGCAAGAGGGATTCAGGAATTAACAACAAAGATCGACGAACACCCATGGCATCCACTGCTTGCTTTCTAAGAACACTATACAGTTATGACAAATAATCCTGTGCGATCCGCTCATATAGCTAATGTTCTTTTCTTTGTTTAATACGCCACGATTATTGCACTGTTCTAAATTTCTTGAAAAGAGGTTGCGCATACAAAATGTGCGCAACCTCTTTTACGGTATATACTATCATTTTGTTAGCCCCGTCTCTTTCATTTTTTGCTTCTCTCCCTTGATCCGTTCCCGTACCTCGGCGATCATTACTTCCAACAGTGCTTCGCACTCTTCCCTCGTCTTTGCATAGACGACATGGACCTCGCGTTTGCCTTGGGCGTTGGTGGGAGAATAGCGGCCCTCGAAGAGGTGGTCGTTGAGTTCGTAGATGCCGCCGGTGCCGGGCTTGCGGATTTTGCCCTTGTACGGGGCGAACGGTGGGCGTACGGGCGGTTTTCCGTTCTCGGCAGGAAGTTGGTCGTCCAGCGTCTCGTGGGGCTCAAACGCCTCGCTGTGGCCGATCCCGCGCTCGATCTTCTGCGCCGCCTGCCACTGCATGGCTCCGGTGATGTGTCTATAGATGTCGATGGTGGTCGCTGACGAAATGTGGCCGATGATGGCAGAGAGCGTTTTCACGTCCACGCCGCTGCGCATGGCGTGGGTGGCGAAGGTGTGGCGCAGATCGTGGAAGCGGATGTCCGGGAGACCTGCGTCTTTGAGTATCACTTTCAGTCGGTGATACGCTGCGCTTGGCGCCGTCGGCTTCTCCGGTTCCAGCAGGCTCGGAAAGATCCACTCGGTCAGCGCCGTCTTGCGCCGTTCCTTCAGCACGTGGAGGGTGCTGGCCGGCAGCAGGATCGTGCGCGTTCCTTTTTCGGTTTTCGGATTGCCAACCTCCAGCGCACCGCCGGGAGCCGAATGAATGGAGCGGCATATCTTCAGTGTTCCGTTCGTTTCGTCCAGGTCCCACCACTTGAGCCCGCAGATCTCGCCGCGGCGCAGTCCGGTAGTGATCTCCGTGTAGAAGAAGTCGTACCACAGCGGCTCGGCGCGGATCGCCTCCATGAATCGGTCGTGCTGCTCTTCGTTGAGGATTTTCATGGGCGGACGGTTGAGCTTGAGGATCACCGTTCCGTCCGTCGGATTCTGCACGATCAGCCGGGAGCGCACCGCCGCTTCCATGATCTCATGGAGCAGCATATGGACGCCGCGCACCGTGGCATCGGCAAGGCGTCGCTCGCTTCCATCGCTTGCTTTGTACGTCTTCCGACCCAGCGTGTTATAGAATTTCTGCACGTCCCGCTGCGTAATGGAGCGAAGCATCTTGTTGCCCAGCGCAGGCTTGATGTGATGACGCACGTCGCTGCGATATATAATGGTCCCCTTGTCAAGACCACCCATCAAAAAAACATCGTGAACATGTTTCGCCCATTCTGACTTTGGCTGCATTCCGAGCCACAGTCCGTCAGTCCCAGCTTTGGCAGCCGCCCGCGAAGCGGGTCGAAGAGTCTTGACGGGATGTCGCTGGCCTGTTACGCTGTCCGGCGGCGAGGGTGTGGCCCCTGACCCATCCTGACTCTGTCGCACCCTCGCCGGGTATCCCTCAACAGGCCAGCGGCATTCTGTCAAGGCCGGCGGACGGGGATGCTGCTGCTTCAAAGCATGACGAATAGACCTGCTCCGGCGTCTGATGATCCAGGGCGGCGTGAGGACGGATGGAATTGTAGGTTTCGATGTACGCCGCGATGCCCCGGCGCAGTTCCCTGGGGCTGCGGAATTCGTTGATGTAGATGCACTCGGTTTTGAGGCTGCGGAACCAGCGCTCGATCATGATGTTGTCCGCCCAGCGGGATTTCCCGTCCATGCTCTGACGGATATGGCGCTCTCTCAGGAGTTGTTTGTAGTCTTCACTGGTGAACTGGCTCCCCTGGTCTGAATTCAGGATCGCCGGTGTGCCGCAACGTTCCACCGCTGCCTGAACCTCTTCCAGAACCGGTCGGGTATCCAGCGTGTCCGAGAGTGTCCAGCCGACAATCTTCCGGCTGAACCAGTCGATGATGGCGGTCAGATACATGTGACCGTGGTACATTTTGATATAGGTAATGTCGATGGACCAGACCTGGTTTGGGAAGGAAACGACCTTGTTTCGCAGCAAATAGGGCACGATCGATTCCTTGAAGTTGCGTTTTGAGAGATTCGGCCTGGGATAGACGGCATGGATGCCCATCTCCCGCATATATGACCGGACCAGCTTCCGGCCAACGGCATAGCCCTCTTCCTGTAGCTTGGCGGCAATTTTCCGTGTGCCCAGGTAGGGCATGGTCGTATGCCAGAAGTCGATCCTGGCCAGAATCGCTTCTTTGCGCTCTACGTTTGCTTCGTCCGGCTGCTTTGGGGCGTAGTAGACCGTGGAACGTGTGACCCCCAGCAGCTCGCACTGCCGCCGCACGGACAGCTCAGAATCTGTCCGGATCAAAGTCCGGGATGGCTCGTCCCGTCCGGCGAAAGCAGTCCTGAAGAAAGTCCCGTTCCAGCGTCAGCTGCCCGATGGTCTTGAGCATCCGGGCCGTCTCCTTCCGCTGGGCGGTCTCTTTCTTCTTTGCCTCCTTTGCTTGCTTCTTCGGATCCTCAAACACGGCAGCGGCGTTCTCCAGGAACTCCCGCTTCCAGTTCCGTACCATGTTGGGATTCAGGTTGTTCTCCGACGCAATCTCGCCCAGCTCTTTTTCCCCTTGGAGAACCTCCAGAACGATCTTCGCCTTGTACTGCGCTGTGTACTGTCTGTGTGCCATGGTATGCGCTCCTTTCTCTGTCTGCTCAGTATACCATGTTCACGTGCGTTTTGGCAGGGGTGGTCTGGATTGCTGGGACCATTATAATACCCGCGGACGGTACTCTCGCGCAGCGTCGGTTCGGCGTAGCTTGTGAGCCACTGCTCGATCCATTCAGAAAGCGTCATGTTGCCCTGCTCTCTCAGATCCGCGTCGCGGTAGCAGTCGATGGCGCCGTGCAGCTTCGGCATCAACTCTTTTTGTGTTTTGGCGAAGACGGATTTGTAGATTGGCGTTCCGCCTTCCTTGTGTCCGATGACGATACGGCCTTCCCAGCGTCCGTCCTTGCGCTTGCGGACGAGCCCGTCCCCATCCGGTCTTTTTCTTGCCATAGCGTTTCACCTCTTTTCACAACACAAACACATACCACAACGCTTTCGGAATATCCAGCGAGAATCGGTTTGTCTCCGAAAAAGATGGTAAGCGTCGGTACATGGCGCCGTGTTTTCTCCTTGATTCTCGGGCTATTCCGGCGTTTACGGCACCGTATTGCGGTGTCACCCCCGCAAATACGGCACCGTAAATACTTCGTGTGTGGAAGTGCCGAAAAGCCTTGTGCGGTCGGCGTTGCCGTCCGCTGTGAACCGAGGCCGGTGCCGGTTTACGGCACCGCCTCTTTCACCTGCTTGATTTTCGACCCTAGCCCGCTCGTTCCCGTTTGCGGTCGAGCTCGGCGAGCTTTTTTCGGATCATCTCCTGGTCTTTGACTGCTTCGAGCTGTTGCATCTGCTGCTCGTAGAAGTGCCGCAGCGCTTCCTCCACCGGACGGATCGTATAGAGGAGAGTCCCGTTTCGCTTCTCGCCGCGCTTGGTGACGATCTCGGTGTTCTCCGTGACGATTAGGCGCTTTTCCCGCAGACCGTTCACGTGCTTCGCCACCGTGTTCGGCGAGAGGTGAACGAATTTCCCGATGGTCCTGTAGCTTGGGTGGCACTGGTGCGTCTTGCGATCCTCGCAGCGCATCAGGTAACTGTACACCGCCAGCTCGCCCGGTGTGAGACCCAGCAGAAAGATTTCGTTGGGTAGCGGGAAATAGTTTTTGATCGGATCACGCTTGGGATAAGGAAAGTAGTCACTCATGGGTTTCCTCACTTTCCCACGTTCTGTTCCACCCACTCGCGAAACTTTTCCCTGGGCACCACGAGCCGCGTCCCGATTTTCAAAACCGGAAAGCACTTCTCGTGCATCAGCTCGTACGTGCCGGAGATAGAGATCCCCAGCAGTTTTGCCGCTGTTTCCGCGTTGAGGAACAGCGGCAGCTCATCGTATGACTTGTACATGGATTGTTTCATTGGACGAACATCCCTTTCTAAAAATTCCATACCGGTTCAACCGATATGTAAGCGGCTGGCGCTGTTCTCTCTATTCAGTTTTTCTTTTTCAAGTCTATGTGTGTTTTGTTTTTCTCCGGCTCGCTGCGGCGGCGGGAGGCGATCTCGCCATTGACTTCACCTCAATTCAAAATAAAACGGGCAGGTACACAAACAAAGCAGCACCACAAAGGAAGCGCAGTCGGCATTGCCTATGTGCTTTCAGTGTGACGCTGCAAATTTGGTACCTGCCCTTTGCTATTCATCAACGGATCGGCGGCTCGCTTTTGCGGGCGCGCAATCCGAAGACTGCATACCTTCACGGTATCCCATATTCACAGATGGGAGGACGGTCGGCTTCGTCGAGCATTCAGTTGTTACGCCAGTGCGATCTTTTCGTGGTACTCATGCTCCGGCGGCAGACCCAGCCGCCTCCTTTCTTCCACGTTCAGATAGTGAACTCCGATGATATGATGACACCTTGCGCATTTGTACACATGGTTTCGTGGCAGGCATCGATACCTTTCGTCTTCCACATCAAAGAGAAACGCATCATTTTTAACGCTGGCATTGAACACTGTATGTAGATTCTTTTTGCAGAGAGGACATTTCAGCATCGGATACTTTTCTCTGTTTGGGTTTGACCCCTTTCTCCGATAGACATACATCAGATCCCCGTTGCCCTGCTCCTTGAGTAAGATCTTATTGCTTTTCATCCTTTCAGCTTGTGATACACCCCCACGGCGATTCCCTGCACCTGCAGGTCGGTCACGTAGATGTCCGCATACTTGTTCTTGTCAGGGTTGCGGGAGCACAGGCAGTATTGCTCCTTCTTTTCGTCGTAGCCCAGCACTTTCAGGTTGCTGAGGTTGTCGTATAGCGCTACGACGATGTCGCCGAGCTCTGCAGTCTGTGTCTGACGGACAATCACGTAGTCGCCCTCGTGAATGCCTGCGTCGATCATAGAGTCGCCCTTGGCGATCAGTGCGAAGAAGGTTCCCTTGCCGACTAAGTTTTCCGGCATGCGGATATACTCCAGCACCTCTTCCTGTTCTTCGTCGCCGGGACCGCAGGCGACGCGGCCCAGCACGCGCATGCAGTTGACCGGCGTCATCTTCTGTGCCGCTGCTGTGCCGATACGCTTGCCGTCGTACTCGAGCTCTCCGGCCTCGTCCATTGCAACCAGATAGCGCTGCACCGTCGCATGAGGAATGCCGGTGCCGCTGCTGATCTCACGCACGGAGGGCGACGCGGAGTGACGCCCGATATAGTCGTTGATGTACTCCAGGATCTGGAGTTTTTTTGAATCGTCCTTCCGGCGCATAGGCAACACCCCCACGACTTCTTTTCTGTCGTGAGGGTATTGTAGCATACCGAACATTCTTTTGTCAAGAATATTGAGACATTTTGTCTCAATATATTTTTCGGAATGTATTTCTTTGTCTATTGTCCCGCAGTTTTTACACTGCCTGACGCTACACACCAGCTGCGAGGTCGTCCCTAAAATGGAGAATGGAAAACCAATGATGGATTAGATTGTCTTGCGGATATAGTAAGTGGATCGTCCACCGCCGCGCTTTTCGATCTCGCCGCTGGCGCAGAGCATCCGGAGATGGCGTTCAACCGACGTGGCGCTCATAGAAGTGACAAGCTCGGCGATTTCAGCTTTCGTAAATTTGCCAATTCTCGTTTTCACGGCGTTGCGCACGGTATCCAAGGGAGACGTGGCAACGAGCTCCATCCGTTCTTCAAAATCACGGTATGCCGCGATGATTGTTCCCAACAGGTATTTGATAAATGCGGTTGGATCGTCATTTCCCTCGTGCCAGCCGGTCTGCGAGGCCTCCAGCGCGTCGTAATAGCTCTCTTTCGACCGCGCGATCTTGGCTTCCAGTGAGATATACTTGCCGACCTCATACCCGCAGCGATAGAGAAGAAGCGTCGTCAACAGGCGCGACATTCTGCCGTTTCCGTCAATAAACGGATGAATGCAGAGGAAGTCATGGATAAGGCACGGGATGATCAGCAGTGGATCCACCTTGCCTTCACCGACGGCAAAGTTGTACGCATCGCACAGCTCTCGCATCGCCTCGGGCGTTTCATACGGTGCCAATGGTGTAAACAGCGCATAGGCCCTTCCGTCTGCCGTGGTCGCACTGATATAGTTCTGTACGTTCTTGAAGGAACCGCCGAAGGCGCTGTCGGTGTGGCTGAACATGATCTTGTGAAGCTGAAGGATATAGTTGGGCGTCAGCGGGATATACTCGAAATTCTCATGCACCGTATTCAGCGCATCGCGGTAGCCTGCGATTTCCTTTTCATCGCGGGTGCGCGGCGTCGTCTTCTCGCTCATCAGCTGCCGCAGGCGCGTATCCGTCGTGCGGATTCCCTCGATCTCGTTGGAGGATTCTGTACTCTGGATCTTTGCGATCTCAACCAGCTTCTCCACATCGGCTGGTTTTTGCCGCAGATAGAGCACCTGCTTTCCCTTCAGCTCATGGATCTGGGAAAGGTACCCTACGATCTCATTATCCCACGCCTTTTCTTTCAGAAAGCTATAATCAAATCTCCGCAATTTACTCACCTCGCTTTTATTCTCGTCAATTATATCATATATGGTGAGAATAATCAAGCCGTTGAGGTAATTTTTCTTTCGACTGCCTTTGAAGTATTTCACCGATTTCCGCCTCGAAACTGCGCTTTCTACAGATTCAAGATGGAAAACAGTGCTTCTGTTCTTGTTTTCCTAGCTGTAAAGAAACGCAAAAACACACCGGCGTTTTCTGCCGCTGGACATGAAAAAAGAGCCCTGAAGAGCCGATCAGTCCGAAGCCCGATTTTAATGATTTGATGCAGAAAGACGGCGTCTGGCGTCTGCCGCTTTATATGGCGATGTTTCTTTGATACAACAAGAAAGATCAGCATACCGCCAGCGGTCATCTGCACCGCAGGCGGTATTTTCATCTTTGTCTTGAAGCCGCGCTCCTGCGTTTTCCGAGGTTTGCCCTACATTTTGGGGCAAACCTCTTTTCTGTCGGTTTATAGGTTTGCTTTGATGGCGGATTTGTACAGAGTCGAACTCTCGGAATGAGCTTTATTCTTCGAATTCTCCCCACTTGTCACTGCCGTCCAGCACCTCCAGCATAATCCTGGCACCGAGCCGGAACCCGCAGACGAACACCCCGCACTCGTTGAGATCGTTCAACTCCGACTGATTGTCCCGCAGCTTTTCCAGCACCTCCTTCGCCTTCTCCGAGAGCAGCGGGGTCAGCTCCTCTTCGTTCTGCAGGATCAGCCTGCCCAGGTTCCACAGGCGGCCGCCCTTCTCCACGCTCCGCTCACCGGGCGTCACATTGCCGTACCACAGCTCTTCCAGAATTTTCATCTCATTCCTCCGCATAGCAAGAAGGCGGCTCCGCGTCGGTCATCCCCGACACAAAGTCGCCCTCGGTTTTCATTTGCTCTGCCGCCTTCAGCGTGTGCTTGACGATCAGCAGTTCGATATACGTCCGCTCATCGTAATTCTTCGGTACGCCGTGGATCATGATCTCCTGCATAACGGCTCCCATGATCCCGCCGACACCGTACTTCGCACCGCCGCCCTCGCCGCGGTACAGTTCCTCAATGCTTATCCGTGCCATTTGAGCACCTCCTTTGCAGCACAAACACATACCACAAAGGAGACCGGAAGTCCAGAGAAAAAACAGCCTTTTCTTCCAAAGGTAACACCATCGCTAAAGAACATGCTAAATTGACCTGCTAATAATCTCAACCTCATATGGGCTTAGGTAATTCGATATCCTGTTTTTGTTCCGTTGGATTGTTTCGATGAGTTCATCTTCAGTCATTTCAGCAGTGTTAATTCTCAGCATACTAAAGATAACCTGGATTTTTTGAATTGCAGACTTTGGAACGCCAAACTCAAGCAGTATTCTATAATTAGATTGGATAAACTCGTTTTCAATCATTTCCGCAACATATGAATAGTCCCCTGACGGTAAATTCAACTTAGCTGTTGCATATTTTTGAAGCGAGTCGACAACATTGATCCATTTTGGTGCCCGATATTGCAGCCAGTTTTTTTGCAGTGCAAAAACCTTCTCAATTATATTGTCAGTTTTTTCCTGCATTTCGTCTGGAAACAGATTGAACATTTCATCGATAGATCGGTATTGTATTCCCTTTTCTTCTGCTAGTTTCTTTGCTCGATATTCCAAGTCTCGTTCAATCATATCATTTGTAGATGATTGAAAACAGCTTCCAACGATTTTATTCACGACCCATCCTTTTGAGCCAAAAGATTTTCTTTCATCAACCGTCGACAAGTTTTCCCAACACAATTCAAAAATATATTCTAATCTCCGGTAGAGTTTTCCGTCGATGCGGCTCCATATTATTAGCTCTCGCCTCGCTGGAATGGCCAAGTCGTGAAATATAGTCTTTAGGATGGATTCTTGTCCTTCAATTGTAATTGCATTACGTATTAATAGGTCTTGTAACGTTTGATCCTTTTCTCTGAACAAGCGATATCGAATAAGATTGTCATTTATATCCTTAACTTCTTTTTCATCTAGGTTGACAAGAACTTCAGAGGCTATTGGATTCTGCGTAAAAAACGGGAAATCAACATCTGTTCTCTTGACTTCTGGTGGTTTCTGCAAATTGATTACTCTTCCAACATAATGCTCCATCAGTCTTCCCGCTCGGCCACGAATATTTGAATAGTCAAAGTAATCTATTTTATTCGGACCTATCTTATTATCGTAATAAACGACATTTTTCGCGCTGGTATTTACTCCTTCTATAATAGTGTTCGTGCAGAACAGAAACTTTAGGCGTTTCTCATT
>Ga0310697_10001980_pt1 | contig 22515 bp, 21 predicted proteins | sample 172DNAGHGlowgp2_FD_203883 | JGI IMG/M metagenome (GOLD analysis project Ga0310697, IMG submission 203883) | Sheep rumen microbial communities from Palmerston North, Manawatu-Wanganui, New Zealand - 1728 DNA GHGlow gp2 (v2) (version 2) | ecosystem: Host-associated > Mammals > Digestive system >...
CAAACTTGGGAATCGGACGATGGGGCGAATACTTCGAGAGCAATCTGTCGTACATATTGCCACGAGGACACACATGTCCGCACCACCAGCGACCTTTAAAGATGCTCGTCACCACAGGGCCGATCATACAGATGATGGCCAATAGGCCAATCACTGGGAAAAACCAGCCGAGGATGATGTAGGCGATGATGATCCAGTAGAGCGGCAGCCCTGGAGTCTCAAAATGTCTATGGAATCGTTTGGTGTTGGCCATAATTCTATTTCTCCTTATTCTTTAATGTTTCGATAATCGTGTCGAGTTCACTGGCAAACTTGGCATAGTCATCCAGTTGGAAAGGACATGCTTTGAGCTCTCTGCCCATGCCTGCAGGGATGATGGCGTAGGCCTGTTCCTCCATCGCCTTGCCCTTTGCGGTCAGCGATACTATCTGCTGGCGCTTGTCCTCCTTGCCACGCTTACGAACCACGATGCCAAGCTTCTCCATGCGCTGAAGCAGCGGAGTAACTGTGTTCGTTTCAAGCAATAGCCGGTGGGCTATGTCGTTCACAGGCTGGGAATCCTGCTCCCAGAGTACCATCAGAACGAGATACTGAGGGTAGGTGATACCCAGCTCATTCAGCATCGGCGTATAGGCCTGGGTGATGAGTCGTGCTGCCGTATAGAGTCGGAAGCATATTTGCTTGTCGAGTCGTAATTCTTCGTGCATAATTTTTCACTTTTCACTCTTCACTTTTCACTTCTACAACATGGCCTCAATGTCCTTCTCGAAGTCTTTAGGTTCTGTGGTTGGCGCATAGCGTTTGATGGTCTCACCGTCCTTCGAAATCAGGAATTTGGTGAAATTCCACTTGATGTCACTGTCCTTCTCTACACTCTTACTGATAGCCTTGAAGAGAGTCTTGGCAGCTTTTGCCTTCAGACCGTTGTACTCCTCGGTGGGAGCCTGAGCCTTCAAATACTCGAAAATGGGCTGGGCATCTGGGCCATTGACATCGCCCTTCTTCATAATCTGGAATGTCACACCATAGTTCAGTTGACAGAACTCCTCAATCTTGCTGTCTTCAGCAGGATCCTGCTCCTTGAACTGGTTGCAGGGGAAGCCGATGATGACCAGTCCCTTGTCCTTATACTTCTGGTTCAGCTCCTCCAGTCCTGCAAACTGGGGCGTGAATCCACACTTGCTGGCTGTGTTGACAATCAGCAACACCTTACCCTGAAACTGTGAGAAATCAATCTCCTTACCCTTGCTCGTCTGAGCCTTGAAATCATAAATCTTTGCCATATCCTTATTTATTTATATCGTTTGCGATGTTTTGCGATGCAAAGATAAGGACAATATTTTATATCGCAAGCGATTTATCAAAAACTTTAAGAGAGTTTAACAATATATCGCCCACGATACAATAAAGATGCTGAAAGTTGCAGATGACTATAATTATTTCTTTATCGTCAATTATCCCATCACCACATCGAGTACCATCATCAGAACGAAGCCAATGGCAAAGCCGATGGTGCTGAGATTGGAGTGCTGACCCTCGGAGGCTTCAGGGATGAGTTCTTCGACGACAACGTAGAACATGGCGCCAGCAGCAAAGGCCAGCATGTAGGGTAGGGCAGGCATGAGTAGCGAGGCGAGCAGTGGAATCAGCAGTCCTATGATTAATGTCGTCGTCATCGGGTGCAAAAATAATACTTTTCTTTGAATTATACAATACTCAAATCATATGAATTGTAAAAGGAGAGCACCAGGCTCGTCATGAGTAACCATACAATGGTATATATTATTTTCATGCTAACAAATGAATTTATTTGCAAAGATACGAAGAATCAATGATTTTTTGCTACCTTTGTAGCTGATTTTGAGAAATATTAGTAAATCAATGAACTGACATGAAGAAGATTTTAACTTGTTTGTTGGCGATTCTCGGGCTTACTACTGCCATCCCAGGAAAGCTCCAAGTTGACGGCATCGATGTTAGAATTAGACATTATGAATAGAGTTACAATGAAAGAATAACGATATGGCATTTTTAGATTTAGTCAAGCAGAGATATAGCTGTAGAAGCTATCAAGAGAAGAGTGTGGAACAGGAGAAGTTGGACTACGTGATGGAGTGTGTCCGCTTTGCCCCGTCAGCTGTAAACAAACAGCCGTGGATGTTCCGCGTAGTCAAGAACGAGGCTGACAAAGCGAAGCTGCAGGAGTGTTATAATCGTGAGTGGTTCTCGACGGCTCCGATGTACATCATCTGTTCGATTCTCCACGATGAGGAGTGGGTACGCTCAGACGGCAAGCATCATGGCGACATCGACATTGCCATTGCCGTGGAGCATCTGTGTCTGGCAGCTACAGAGCAAGGCCTTGCCACCTGCTGGGTCTGCAACTTCGATGCTGAGAAGTGCAAACAACTCTTCGCCATCGCTGACAACGAAGAGCCTGCCGTCCTGATTCCCATCGGCTATGCCGCTGATGAACCAAAGGAAAAGAAACGCAAGGAGATGGAGGAAATTTACAGATAACAAGATATGAAAGTTAAGATTCAAACCATGCTGGGCGACATCGTAGTTCGCCTTTACGACGAGACTCCCATCCACCGTGACAATTTCGTAAAATTGGCCAAGGAGGGTTATTATGATGGCACGCTGTTCCATCGAGTGATTAAGAACTTTATGATTCAGGGTGGTGATCCAGACTCCAAGGGTGCACCAGCAGGAAAGATGCTGGGCGTTGGTGGTCCTGACTATACCCTTGAGGCAGAGATTAAGGACGGCCTGTTCCACAAGCGTGGCGCATTGGCAGCAGCACGTCAGGGCGACGAGGTGAATCCTGAGCGCCGCAGTAGCGGCTCGCAGTTCTATATTGTCTGGGGAGATGTGTATAACGAAGGCCAGCTTCGTCAGTTCTCCAAGCAACTGAGGATGCAGAAGGTGCAGGATGTCTTCAATAAACTTGCAGCAGAACATCGTGCAGAGATTATGCAGATGCGCCGTGACAGAAATCGCGAAGGACTGCAGGAACTGCAAGACAAACTGGTGGCAGAAGCTGAGAGCAAGGTCGGAAAGTCTGGCCTGACCGATGAACAACTGAAGATTTACTCAACGGTTGGCGGTACTCCTCATCTTGACGGACAATACACTGTGTTTGGCGAGGTCGAGGAAGGTCTTGATGTGGTTGAAATGATCCAGGGAACAGCCACAGGACGTGCCGACAGACCCGTTGATGATATTGAGATGAGAATGACTGTTATTGAATAGATGCCAGAGCAGCAGCGGACAGGTGTTGCAGGAGCCTTACAGGATATGAAAGAAGAGCAATATAAACTTTTGGTCGACCAGATTGCATCACTCATTGATGGCGAGAAGGACATGATTGCTGTTATGAGCAATGTGGCTGCAGCCATTCACCAGACGATGGGATTCTGGTGGACGGGATTCTATCGAGTAATAGACAACGAGTTGGTGCTTGGCCCATTCCAAGGTCCTGTCGCATGTATGCACATCCCTTATGGAAAGGGTGTGTGTGGCACGGCTTGGCAGCGTGCTGAGACAATTATCGTACCAGATGTTGAACAGTTCCCTGGTCATATAGCGTGTAGCAGCGAGTCGAAATCTGAGATCGTTGTGCCTGTGTTTGGCAGAGAAGGCAAGGTGATGGCTGTGTTTGACATCGATAGCGAGCACTTGGCAACTTTCGATGACATAGACCGCAAGTATCTGGAGGAAATCTGTCAACTGATTAAAGTTCAGTAGGCAACCCCTGCAAAGTAATATTACCCGACAGTTAGCTGAGAGCGTTCATGAACTGTATCTACTTTCCCACGCAGAAATGGGTAAAGATATTTCCTAACACTTCATTGGGGGTGATTTGGCCGCCGGTGATTTCGGCGAGCGTGTCTAAGGCTTGGCGGAGGTCTTCACTGAGAAGGTCTCCGCTGAGTTGCATTTGGAGACCATCGATGACTCTTTGGATGCTCTGGTGAGCTCGAACTAAAGCATCGTAATGACGGGCGTTAGTGACGATGAAATCGGAGTCGGCAAGGGCAGGGATGTCAGCAGCGTCGTAGATGGACTGCTCCAACTCCTCGATGCCAGTACCAAACTTGGCGCTGATGGAGATAAATGGCAAATTTAACAAATTATAACTATTGTTATCCGTCTTGTCGACTTTGTTTTTGATAACGATAAGTTTCTTGTTTTCTGTATGTTGCAATACTTCGTTTATTTCTTCATTTGAAGGCTGTTGGTCGATGAGCCAAAGGACGATGCGAGCCTTCTGGATGGCCTGAAAAGTGCGCTCAATACCTATCTTTTCGACCGTGTCTTGTGTCTGACGGATGCCTGCTGTATCGATGAAACGGAAGGTGATACCCTTGATGTCGATGGTGTCCTCGATGGTGTCGCGTGTGGTGCCGTGAACGTCAGAAACGATGGCTCTGTCGTCCTTCAATAGGCGGTTGAGCAGGGTCGATTTACCCACGTTAGTCTTGCCGACAATGGCCACAGGGATGCCTTGCTTGAGGGCATTGCCCATCTCGAAAGAGTGGGTGAGTTGGGAGATGTGTTTGTCAATTTTATTCGCAATAGATGATAGCTCTGAACGGTCAGCAAACTCAAGGTCTTCATGGTCTGAGAAGTCGAGTTCGAGTTCTAGGAGCGAGGTGAGCTTCAGCAGTTGTTCGCGGAGTTGTGCGAGCAACGATGAGAAATGACCGCGCAACTGACTCATGGCGATGTCGTGGGTGGCTTTGTTGCTGGAAGTAATAAGATCTGCTACCGCTTCGGCCTGCGAGAGGTCCATCTTTCCATTAAGAAAGGCCCGTTTGGTGAATTCGCCTGGTTCGGCCATGCGACAGCCGTGTTGGATGAGCTGTTCCAGCACCTTATTTAATATATAACGCGAGCCGTGACAGCTAACCTCTGCGCTGTCTTCGCCCGTATAGCTGTGGGGAGCGCGGAAGACGGAGACCAGCACCTCGTCGATGATGGCTGTTTGTTGCTGTGCCACAGCAACACGCTCCACAATATGTCCGTAGTGGATGGTGTTGGGTTGGGCCGTTGTTAGGTCTTTGGTGAAGATACGAGAAAGAATCTCAAGTGCCTGAGCACCTGAGATTCTAATAATTCCTAATGCGCCACCTGGAGCGGTGGCCAATGCACATATTGTATCCCCTCTAGAGGTGAGAGGTGAGAGGTGAGAGGCTAATTCCATTAGATGCGGTCGAGAACCTTCTGGATGATGGTGTCGATAGAGCTCTTGTAGTCGGTATTCATCTTCTGGGCATAGCGGTTGGCAATGACCATGCAGCAGGTCATGGCGTGGTGACCTAGCAGGGCTGCAAGACCAGCAAGTGCACTTGACTCCATCTCAAAGTTACAAATCTTCATGCCCTCATACTCGAAGGCCTCAATCTTCTTGTTTTGCTCGGGATCGCCTACAGCGGCGCGCAGCTGACGGCCCTGAGGACCATAGAAACCACCACAGGCAACAGTGTAACCCTTGACCATGTCGTCGGCGGCAATGCGGTCAATGAGCTCACGGTCGGCAACAGCTACATAGGGAGCGCCCTTGATGGGGTTCCAGTCCATGTGTTTCTTGAAGACTTCCTCCATCTTCAGATCGCAGACGTCGTTACGGCCAGCATAGAAGTTCAACAGGCCATCGAAGCCGATACTCTTGACAGAAGCGATGAACGAGCCTGTGGGCGTGAAGGGCTGCAGACCACCGCAGGTGCCGATGCGTACCATGGTGAGGGCACGATGCTCGGGCTTCTCTTCACGGGTGTTGTAGTCGATGTTGGCCAAGGTGTCGAGCTCGTTGACCACGATGTCGATGTTGTCGCAACCAATACCGTGAGACTGGGCGGTGATGCGCTTGCCTTTGTACATGCCGGTGATGGTGTGGAACTCACGAGAAGAAACCTCGTGCTCAATGCTGTCGAAGTGGGCTGCTACGGTGTTTACACGAGCAGGATCGCCTACGAGAATCACCTTATCGGCTAGGAATTCGGGCTTCAGATGAAGGTGGAAACATGAGCCGTCACCATTGATGATGAGCTCGGACTCGGGGAAATGTTTTTTTGCCATAGTATTACTTGTTTTTAGTTAGAAAAGTGTTTTCTGTATTTCTTATCGTTTTTTCCAAATTGTGAATCGCCTGATAGAGCGTCAGCGCTTCCTGTTCGTCAGAGAGAATGTCATCAGTCATGGTTCTCTGCTTCTTCTTGCTGGCAGAATGATATGCTTCGCGGGCCTTGTCGAGTGACTGGTCGAGGTTGGCCTGACGGGTTCTCAATGTGATGAGTTGCTGATAGCGTATAACGTTCTCGTGCAATTTGAAGTCAGACACCTGGTGATAGGTGATGTCGTCGTTGATGACAAAAGAGATGTCTTCGGCTTTGTCTTTGGTCTGTTGTAGCTTTCTAACCTCGTCCAAGCGTTGAAGGGCTGACTGCAACTGTTTCTCGTCGTTCCATGTGTCGGCGATACAGCTAATCTGTGCGAAACCGTCGAGCTCTTCAGGTGTGTAGTCCTCGGCATCATAGGTCTCGCGCTTTTCAGAAGGTACGAAGACGTAGATGCAGACCTTGCCCTCCTCTTGGTTACGGTCGGTGGCAAACCAGCCCAGATTCGCATATTCATCAATGACATAAAGGTAGTCATTGGCTTCTGAGTTGAATGGCAAGCCGATATTGACGGGGCGCAGGAAGCGATTGTCTTCCTCGTCGTAAGTCGTCATATAGATATCGTAGCCTCCCAGTCCGTCTTCGTCACCATCGGCAGCAAAGTAGAAAGTGGTGCCGTCGCCCATCATGTAGGGATAGTTGACGTGGCGGAATTGCTGTTCGTCATTGATGCCGACAAGTGGTACGGATTGGGACCATTCGGCGTTGGAATATTCTCTATAGTAGAGGTTGCTGGTGGAATCGGTCTCCTGTTGTGAGAAATAGCACTTGTTGCCAATCTCATTCAAATATGCGAAGTACCCCTCATTGCTCTTGCCATGAAAAAATTCATTGGCATCCTTGACTGAACCCGTCTCTGGGCTAAGATGATAGTACTGTAGGAAGCCGTCTTTATCAACCACCATGCTGTCGATAATCATCACTTTCTGCATAGCCGACTTCAACCGCTCCATTTTCTCAAGACGCGCCTGCTCTTCGGGAGAAATCTTCTTTACACGCTGCGCCTTTTGAGCACGCCTGTGTTGTCCTTGTGCAGGAATGGCTAGCAACAGGATAAAGAGAGCTATAATCAGTCGTATGTTCATCAGCGCATTTGATAGGTTATATAATAGGCAAAGATACGAAAAAACCTTAAATGTGCATCAATTTGAAGCCTACAATTAAGGATATTTAATATTCTAACAGCTTGTCAGCACTCTCCAGCGCGTGCCACAGCGAGTAACGGGCCTCTTTGTTCATCTGCTGCATCTGCTGGAAAAGGACCTCTGCCGTTGTGCGATTGGTGTCTTTTTCATAAGGGCATAGCTTGAGTTGTTTCTCGTAGTGTTGCTGTTCAGCATACTGTCGGATGTCAGCTTCCTGACACAGGCAGAGCGGACGGATGATGGTCAGCGGCATCTTCTTCATCTTCAGTTTGGCAGGCATCGTAGAGAACTGTCCTTGGAAGGTGAGGTTCATCAGTGCCGTATGGAGAAGGTCGTCCTGGTGATGGCCCAGGGCAATCTTGGTACAACCTAGCTCTTGGGCAATGTTGAAGAGCTGCTTGCGGCGCTGCCAGGAGCAGAGGAAGCAGGCGGGCTTGACTTTTAGTGGTGAGGGGTGAGAGGTGAGGGGTGAGACATCAGCGTTAAAGCTGGTGGTAACGATGCGCAGGGGAACGCCGAGGCGGTCGCAGAAGGACTGAAGGTAGGTGGTGTCCGTTTCGTAATAAATATTCTCCATACGAACATGCAAGGCCTCGACGGTGAAGTGGGGGACGTGAACTTTGGAACGACGGGCGAGGAACTCCAGCAGACACAGCGAGTCTTTGCCACCAGACAAACCGACGAGGATTTTGTCGTCCTCGTCGATGAGCTGGTACTGTCCCAGCGCTTTATTGAAAGTCTTCCAGAGTTTTTCTTCGAGCGTCATAGTTGTGTTTGTCGCTATGGCGTAGCGACATACTTGACTATTTCATGAACACCAGATAGACAGCGCAGATAATGAGGAAGAAGGCCAAGATGTGGTTCCAATGCAGGTGTGTTCCTTGGAACATGATGTTGGCAATGATGCAGAACACAGCCAGCGAGATACACTCCTGAATAACCTTCAGTTGAATGAGGTTGAAGGGTCCGCCATTCTCCACGAAACCGATACGATTGGCAGGCACCTGACAGCAGTATTCAAAGAAAGCGATGCCCCACGAAAACGCAATGACACCCAGCAGGGGCCAGTTGTTCGAGACGCCGTTCTCTTGGAGTTTCAAATGCCCATACCAAGCCAGCGTCATGAAGACGTTGCTTAGTATGAGCAATATGATGGTATAGAGTCCGTTCATAATTATATCTTTGCGGGAAAACCGCAAAGCACACTATTTTTTCTGCAGGTATTCGTCCATGTGCTGGGCGGCACGACGACCGTCACCCATAGCAAGGATAACAGTTGCACCACCACGAACGATATCGCCACCAGCGAAGATCTCGCTACGTGCAGACTGCATGCCCTCGTTAACGACGATGGTGTTCTTTCGACCCAGTTCTAGTCCCTCGATAGACTTGGGAACCAGCGGGTTAGGCGATACACCAACAGCTACGATGACCTGGTCGACATCGAGTGTGACGGTCTTGCCCTCTACGGGAACAGGACTGCGACGACCACTGGCATCAGGCTCTCCGAGTTCCATTACCTGAAGTACGGCTGCCTTCACGGCACCGTTCTCGTCAGCCAGATACTCAATAGGATTATGGAGCGTCAGGAAATTGATACCTTCTTCCTTAGCGTGCTTCACCTCTTCCAGACGTGCTGGCATCTCCTGTTCAGAACGACGATAGACGAGGGTTACGTTGCCACCCAGGCGCTTAGCCGTACGGCAAGAGTCCATAGCGGTATTACCACCACCTACGACGAGCACGTTCTTACCCAGATTGATAGGCGTATCAGTGGTCGGATTGGCAGCATCCATCAGGTTCACACGGGTCAGATACTCGTTTGATGACATGATGTTGATGGCATTCTCACCAGGGATGTTCATGAAGTTGGGCAGACCAGCACCAGAGCCAACGAAGATGCCCTTGAAACCTTGGGCCTCCAACTGTTCTACACTGATGGTCTTGCCTACGATGACGTCGGACTGGAAGTGTACACCCATCTTGGCAAGGTTTTCGATTTCCACGTCGACAATCTTGTTGGGCAGACGGAACTCAGGAATACCATACTTCAGCACACCACCAATCTCGTGCAATGCCTCGAAGACATAGACGTCGTAGCCCTTCTTTACCATATCGCCAGCGAACGACAAACCTGCAGGACCAGAACCTACGACGGCAATCTTGATGCCGTTGGCAGGTGCAATCTCAGGCAGGCTGATGTTGCCGCTCTCGCGCTCATAGTCAGCAGCAAAGCGCTCCAGATAACCGATAGCCACAGCGGGCTCGTTCATCTTCAGGTGGATACACTTGCTCTCGCACTGCTTCTCCTGCGGACAAACACGGCCACAGACAGCGGGCAGAGCAGAGGTGTTCTTCAGCACCTTGGCAGCAGCCAGGAACTGACCACGTTCGATGTTCTTGACGAACGATGGGATATTGATGTTGACAGGACAGCCCTCGACACAAGTTGGCTTGGCACAGTCCAGACAACGCTTGGCCTCAGTCATGGCCATCTCCTTGGTGAGACCGATGTTCACCTCCTCAGTACGGGTGGTGGCACGATAGACGGGGTCGAGCTCAGGCATCTTGACACGCTCGATGGCTGTGCGCTCCTTGGGTTTCATGCTCTTGCGTAATTCCTCGCGCCAAGCTGCATTGCGGTCAGTCAGCACCTCGATGGTGTCGTTGGTGGGGTCGGCGTCCATCACCACGTCAGTGGTTTTCTCGACGGCAGAACCGTCGAGCACTCTACCTTTGCCCACCAGGTGCTCCTCGTAGTGTTCCAGTTCTTCCTGCTCAGCGCGCTTGAAGGTACCCATGCGCTTGAACATCTCGTCCCAATCGACGAGGGCACCATCGAACTCAGGACCGTCGATGCAGACAAACTTCGTCTTGCCACCAATGGTCAGACGGCATGCACCACACATACCAGTTCCATCCACCATGATGGTGTTCAGCGAGACTTCGCAAGGAATGCCGTGCTTCTGAGCGGTAAGGTTCGAGAACTTCATCATGATGGGAGGACCAATGGCGAAGATCTTATCAACATGCTCCTGTTCAACGAATTTCTCGATACCAACAGTCACCACGCCTTTCTCACCATATGAACCATCATCAGTCATGATAATGACCTCGTCAGAACTTTCGCGAACTTTATCTTCAAGGATGATCAAGTCTTTCGAGCGGCCTGCCATTACGCTGAGTACACGGTTGCCAGCAGCTTTCAAGGCCTGAATGATGGGCAGCATAGGGGCTACGCCCAGTCCGCCACCGGCACACACTACAGTACCATATTTCTCAATTTTTGTAGGATTACCTAAGGGACCAACTACGTCAGCCACGAAGTCGCCAACGTTCAGGGCACACAACTTTTTAGAAGAGAGACCCACCATCTGGACTACCAGCGTGATGGTGCCCTTGTCGATGTCTGCACCAGCGATTGTCAGCGGCATGCGCTCACCTTTCTGGTCTACACGTACAATAACAAAGTTGCCTGCCTTACGGCTCTTGGCAATCAATGGAGCCTCAATCTCGAAAAGGAAAACCTTCTCGGAGAATTGCTCTTTCCTAACGATTTTGTTCATAAGTATTTGTTAGTTGTTTTTTTTAGTCAATGATATCGCAACCCATATAAGGCACGAGGGCTGCAGGAATCTTGATGCCGTTTTCTGTCTGGTTGTTCTCCAGCAGAGCTGCCACGATACGAGGCAGAGCAAGGGCCGAACCATTCAGCGTATGGCAGAGCTCGGTCTTCTTGGTTTCGGCATTGCGATAGCGGCACTTCAAGCGGTTGGCCTGATAGGTGTCGAAATTAGATACGCTTGATACCTCGAGCCAGCGACCCTGAGCCTCTGAGTACACCTCGAAGTCGTAGCAGATAGAACTGGTGAACGACTGGTCGCCACCACAAAGCAGTAGGATGCGGTAGGGCAATTCCAGCTTCTTGAGCAGACCTTCTACATGTTCCAGCATCTCCTTATGACTCTCCTTTGAGTGCTCAGGTTTGTCGATGCGGACAATCTCAATCTTCGAGAACTCGTGCAGGCGGTTCAGACCACGAACGTCCTTACCGTATGAGCCTGCCTCGCGGCGGAAACACTCGGTGTAGGCACAATTCTTGATGGGCAGATCCTTCTCGTCGATGATGACGTCGCGATAGATATTTGTTACAGGTACCTCAGCGGTGGGGATGAGATAGAAATCGTCTACCTCGCAGTGGTACATCTGACCTTCCTTGTCGGGTAGCTGACCAGTACCATAGCCAGAAGCAGCGTTTACTACTGTAGGAGGCATAATCTCCGTATAGCCGCTCTTGCGGGCCTCGTCGAGGAAGAAATTGATGAGGGCACGCTGCAAACGGGCTCCCTTGCCAATATATACGGGGAAACCTGCACCAGTAATTTTTACGCCCAGGTCGAAGTCGATGAGGTTGTATTTCTTGGCGAGTTCCCAGTGGGGCAGGGGATTGGCAATACCCAGCTTGGGATTGACGTCCCAGTTGCCTACGGTATCGTTAGCGGTGCACTCCTTCAGGTTGCTCTTCACCACGTGGTTGTCCTCGGCGGCAGCACCCTCAGGTACCTCGTCGTAGGGGATATTTGGAATCTGGCAGAGCAGACGGGTCATCTCCTCCTGAGCCTGATTCATGGTGTCCTCCAGCTGCTTGTTGGTCTCCTTCATCTCAGAAACCTGTGACTTGACGGCATCAGCCTCGGCCTTCTTGCCTTCCTTCATCAGACCACCAATCTGGGCAGCCATCTTCTTGGCCTCGCTCAGGTTCTTGTCCAGCTGCTGCTGGGCCTCGCGGCGCTTCTTGTCAATGGCCAGCACTTCGTCAATGGCCTCTTTAGCGTTCTTGAAATGTTTCTTCTCTAAGCCGCGAATGACGCGGTCAGTCTCCTCAGTAATGAGCTTCAGTGTAAGCATAATCTTTTTTTTTTAAGTTTTTGCTTGCAAAGGTAGTAAAAAATATTATAAAAAGATGCGACTTCCCAAAGAAAATCGCATCTTCCTTATAATAATTGTGGTTTTTGTGTAAAGCTTATACAATACCCTGAGCCATCATGGCATTGGCAACCTTCATGAAGCCGGCAACGTTAGCACCCTTTACGTAGTTGATGTAACCATCAGCCTGAGTACCGTACTTCACGCAGTTCTCGTGAATGTCGTTCATGATGCGCTTCAGGTAGTTGTCAACCTCCTCAGAAGTCCAGCTCAGACGCTCAGAGTTCTGTGACATCTCAAGACCAGATACTGATACACCACCAGCGTTAGAAGCCTTACCAGGAGCATACAGGATCTTGGCATCCTGGAAGATCTTGATAGCCTCGGGCAGTGAAGGCATGTTGGCACCCTCAGCAACAGCGATAACACCATTGTCAATCAGGGCCTGAGCCTGCTCACCGTTGATCTCGTTCTGAGTAGCGCAAGGCAGAGCGATATCAGCCTTCTCGTGCCAAGGACGCTCACCAGCGTGATATACTGCGTTAGGATACTCCTCAGCATACTCCTTGATACGTCCGCGCTCAACATTCTTCAGCTCCTTAACATACTCGAGCTTCTCGAATGTGATACCGTCTGGATCGTAGATGTAACCGTCTGAGTCAGAGAGAGTCAAGGGGATAGCACCCAGCTGCAGACACTTCTCGGTAGCATACTGAGCAACGTTACCAGAACCAGAGATCAGCACCTTCTTACCCTTCAGCTCGATGCCACGAGTAGCGAGCATAGAGGTCAGGAAATATACGCAACCGTAACCAGTAGCCTCAGGACGGATCAGTGAACCACCAAAGCTCAGACCCTTACCAGTCAGCACACCCTGGAACTGGTGAGTGAGCTTCTTGTACTGTCCGAAGAGGTAACCAACCTCACGGCCACCAACACCGATATCACCAGCGGGAACGTCCTCATCAGGACCGATTACGCGATAAAGTTCGTTCATGAATGCCTGGCAGAAACGCATAACCTCAGCGTCGCTCTTACCACGGGGAGAGAAGTCTGAACCACCCTTAGCACCACCCATAGGAAGTGTTGTCAGAGAGTTCTTGAAAGTCTGCTCGAAAGCGAGGAACTTCAGAATACCGAGGTTCACTGACTTGTGATAACGGAGACCGCCTTTGTACGGGCCAATAGCGTTGTTGTGCTGGATACGATAACCCATGTTGGTCTGAACATTACCCTTATCGTCTACCCAAGTAATACGGAACTCACAAACACGATCGGGAATGCAAAGGCGCTCGATGAGGTTTGCCTTTTCAAACTCGGGGTGCTTGTTGTACTCTTCCTCGATAGTAGGAAGTACCTGAGAAACTGCCTGGATGTACTCCGGCTCATTGGGAAATCTCTGTTTCAGATCCTCTACAACTTTTGCTGCATTCATAATCTTTTTACGTTTTTTTTGAGTTATTATACTATTGAGATAATGTGTTCTGATGTTTTCGTTTGCAAAATTAAAGCAAAAACGGATAATCACCAAACATTTCGTTACTTTTTTTATGAAAAAGCTTACTTTTTGTCATTTAATTGATTTAAATCAAGAGAATATGGTATATTTATTCGGTTTTGTTGTGCTCGATAACAAGAAAAGGTAGTATGATAATGTGTCCGATAACAGCCCAATGTTGTGTGAGTTGCAAAAAAAATTGTCATTCACGCTGTGGTGAACGACAATTCTTCTTTCTCCTGTTCCTTATTTATATGTATGGTACTTCCTGGTTGCAGGTCTCCGTTGATGATGAGGTCGGAAACGCCATCTTCAAGATATGTCTGTATGGCACGTTTTAGCGGACGGGCGCCAAACTGTACGTCGTAGCCCTTCTCAGCGACAAATGCCTTTGCTTCGTCAGAGAGGTCGATGGTATACCCCATATCGGTAATACGCTTGTAGAGTCCCTTCAGTTCTATATCGATAATCTGCTTGATAGCCGTGAGATCCAGCTGGTCGAAGGTGATAATCTCGTCCAGACGATTCAGGAACTCTGGCGAGAACTGCTTCGACAGTGCCTTCTGTACAATTTGTCTGGCGTGTTCCTTGTCTTGTTCGTTGAGCATCAATGCTGATGAAGAGCCTGCATTGAAACCAACACCTCGTCCGAAGTCCTTCAGTTGACGAGTACCTGCATTCGAAGTCATGATGATGACGGTATTACGGAAGTCCACGAAACGTCCATTTCCATCCGTCAGTCTTCCTTCGTCCAATACTTGTAGCAACAGATTGAATACGTTACCGTGAGCTTTCTCAATCTCGTCGAGCAGGACAATAGAGTAGGGGTGACGGCGTACACGTTCTGTCAGTTGTCCACCTTCCTCGTAGCCCACATATCCTGGAGGTGCACCAATCAGTCGGCTAACGTTGAACGACTCTGTATATTCTGACATGTCGACACGTATCAGCGCATCGCTTGAGCCGAACATAAACTCTGCCAGTTTCTTGGCAAGATACGTCTTACCCACACCTGTCGGACCAAGGAACATAAAGGCACCAATGGGATGGTTGGGGTCTTTCAGTCCTACACGGTTGCGCTGGATGGCCTTGACCATCTTGTCGATAGCCTTGTCCTGGGCGATAACGTGTTGCTTCAACTCCTGTGCCATACCTTTCAGGCGGATACCTTCCTCCTGTGCCATGCGTTGTACGGGGATGCCTGTCATCATGCTGACCACTTCGGCAACCTCCTGTTCGGTAATCGTCTGACGAACATCAACGTCGCCCTCCTGCCATTTCTTGTTTAGTTCCTGCAACTCACGTTCCAGAACAGTCTGACGATCGCGATAGCTGGCAGCCAATTCAAAGTTCTGATTGCCAACGGCAGCCTCCTTCTTTTCCTTGACATCCTTGATTTCTGCCTCTTTGTCAGTAATCTCTGGCGGTATGTTGGCTGTCCGTAGGTGAACACGCGATCCTACCTCGTCAAGCGCATCAATAGCCTTGTCGGGCATAAAACGGTCTGAGACGTAGCGGTCTGTCAGTTTGACACAAGCCGCCAAGGCCTCATCGGTATAGTTTACGTGGTGGAAATACTCGTAGCGACCACGGATGTTGCGCAAGATTTCCAGTGTTTGTTCATTGGTAGTGGGTTCTACCTGCACCTTCTGGAAACGACGCTCCAAGGCTCCGTCCTTCTCGATACTGTTACGGTACTCGTCGAGCGTGGTAGCTCCGATGCATTGGATGGTGCCACGTGCCAAGGCGGGTTTCAGAATGTTGGCTGCATCCATGCTACCAGGTGTTGAACCGGCCCCGATAAGCGTGTGTATCTCGTCGATGAACACAATGATGTCTGGGTTCTGTTCCAACTCCTTCACCAGCATCTTCATGCGTTCCTCAAACTGTCCGCGATATTTTGTTCCGGCTACCACACCCGTCATATCGAGTGTGTAGATACGTTTATTATATAAGGTGGGTGAACATCGATGCATGACAATCATCTCTGCCAGACCTTCCACGATGGCACTCTTTCCTACGCCAGGCTCGCCGATGAGGATGGGGTTGTTCTTCTTGCGACGACCTAATATCTCAATAACACGCTGTATCTCGTTCTCACGACCGATACATGGGTCGAGCTTACCCAGAGCTGCACTCTCCGTCAGGTTTGTGCCGAAATTGTCGAGGACAGGCGTCTTCGACTTGGTCTTCTGCTGTTGGGTGGTGGTGGACTTGCCTGCAGTAGAACTGCTGGATGCACTATCGTTGCCAGCAGAACTCTCCTCCTCTTCGTAGTCCTCTTCGGGCATACCGATGCCGCTGGTTACATTATCCTTTACGCTCAGTAGCGTCAATACGTCTTCGTAGTTCATGTTGTTGAATTCCAATACTTGTTTGGCACCATTCTCTGCTTGGTCGTGCAGGATGGCCAGCAGCAGGTGCTGCTCGTCAACCTTTGCTGAATGCTGTAGGCGTGCTTCAAGAACGGCCAGTTTCAGAATGTTGCTTGCTTTCTCGTTAAGTACCAGTTCTGAGGTGGTGATGGGCATTCCCAGTTCGTTCTCGCGCACACGATTTTCCAATTCCGTCTTGACAGACAGTGGATTGACGTCAAGTCGCTGGAACACGTTGAGGACAGGACCGTCCTTGCTGCGCATCAGTCCCAAGAGCAGATGCTCAGGGCCTACACTACGGCTGGCCAGGCGGGTAGCTTCCTCACGTGAAAAGGCGAGGACCTCAGATACCTTGGATGAAAATTGACTGGTCACTATAATTTACTATTTGACAATTTTCATGATGGCAAATATCGTGCCAATACTATTTCTTATCGAGACCATAGAGATGAGCCAGCGCTGCCACCGCCTTTCTCCAGTCAGTATCCAACGAGAAGCGTGTCATGCTCTGTGCCGAGTTGTAGTAGCTCAGCACCAGTTCCGTGTCCTTGTCGTTGAATAGCGGATTAGAATAGCTGGCATCCATGAACATCTTGATCATCTTCACCTGTTGCACGTTGGGCTTTTTCGTCGACTCGATGAGTTTCTCTACGTAGAAATTCACGAAGTTGTCCATCGCGATGGCCTGCTTGTCGAGGAATGTTACGCTGGAGTCAGGCATCACCTCCTGCATCTTGATAGCCATGTAGTTCAGGGCGTCGAGCTTGAACTGGCTGATCTGTTTCACTACGCTGTTGGCTTTCGGGTCGCTAACTGTAGCCTTAGCTTTCTGACGAAGTTTGTTGTAGGCCTCTTGAGCCTGTACACTGGTGGCAAGGACCAGCAGTGTGAGTAATATCCATTTTCTCATATCTGTTTCTTTAAAAATAAATGGTTCGTAATGATGTTAGGCAATTCCTCCTGGTAGTGTGTCACCATGATGAGTGTCTTGCCCTTGCGCTGACAAAATGTCTCAATAACATCTTTCGTCAGTCGGCGGTTCCAAAGGTCCAGACCATGCAACGGCTCATCAAGAATCAGCAGTTGTGGGTCTTTCACGAAGGCGCGTGCCAGCAGTACCAATCGTTGTTCGCCACTGGAGAGCTGCAGGAAAGGCTTGTCTGCCAGGTCTCCGATACCGAAGATGTCGAGCCACCAGCGGCACTTGTCGTAGTCCTGTGCATTAGGAATGGCATAGAGTCCAATGGAATCCATTAATCCGCTGGCTACGATACGGATTGCAGGCAGGTTGCGCTTGTAGGAGCGATGCATCTCCGGCGACACGTAGCCGATGTGTTTCTTGATGTCCCAGATGCTCTCACCAGAACCGCGTGGACGGTCAAAGAGTGTGATGTCACAAGCATAACTCTGTGGGTTGTCGGCACATACAAGAGATAGCAGTGTAGACTTACCACTGCCATTTTGTCCTGACAGTGCCCAGCGCTCTCCATTGCATACTGTCCAGTTGAGGTCTTTTAATATTGTTCTTTCGCCATAGCGTATGCATACATTTTTCATGTCAATGACGTGCTGACAGTCGTAGTCGTTGTCTGTATATGGAAGTGACAGGATCGCTTCCTGCTGAGAAGGCGACAGTACGTGTTGTGGAACAGTCTCCTGTGTGCCTATCCATTTTACCTCGTCGACAAACGATGGTATGTCGTCCGTCTTCGACATTACGAGCATGATCTCCATATCCCTTTCCTCAGCCAGCAGTTTCAGCAAGTCTCTCAACTGGTCGCGCGTCTCGGCATCCAGTCCGATGAACGGATTGTCCATGATGAGCAGTTGCGGATTTGCAAAAAGTGTCTTTGTCAGTTGAAACTTGCGCAACTCGCCACTCGACAGCGTGATGATGTATTTATCCAAAAACTCATGTATGTGGAACAGCTGGTAAAGCTGGTTGCGCTGTGCTCTACGCTCCTCCGTGTCTTCGCCTGCCAACAGATAAGCTCGCTGTAGTAGGTCACCCACTGTTGGTGTCTCGTGGTCTATGTCGTGCTGGTTCCAGCGTAGCTGCAAGTAGTATTGTCCGTCCACATTGACACCGTACGAGTCAGTAAACGCAATGTAGCGCACCTTGTCGCTGGCCAACTGCTTACGCAGATGGTCTATATACAGCGTCTTTCCGCTGCCGTTACGTCCTGCAATGGCGGTTATCTTCATTTCCTATTTTTCTATTTCTTTACTCTTTCCTTGTTCTTGACGATAAAGTCTTTCCATCCTTTGTAATGAGCCTGGGATTCTGGGCGGTTCATCTGCATGAAATGACAGTAGGCTGCACCCAGCGCATCGGTGGCATCCATAAACTTGCCCAGTGCATCCTTGTCGAATTTCAGCATTCGCTGCAGCATACCTGCCACTTGCTCCTTCGAAGCTGCACCATTACCCGTTATGGCCATCTTGATTTTCATAGGTGCATACTCGTGAACGGGTACGCCTCGCTGTATGGCCGCGGCAATAGCTGTGCCCTGCGCTCGTCCCAGCTTCAGCGTGGTCTGCACATTTTTGTTCAGGAAGGGGGCCTCGATCGCCATCTCGTCAGGCAGATAGCCCTCTATGATGCCTGTCACACGCTCGAAGATATGTCCCAATTTCAGGTATCCGTCGCCAAACTTACGCAAGTCGATAACACCCATTGTCACCATCTCTGCCTTGTTGTCTACGACTTTGATGACGCCATATCCCATGATGTTTGTTCCAGGGTCTATGCCCAGTATCACCTTTTCCATGTCTAGTTTCTATTTACGCTTGATGCTGAATAGCCCCAGTTTATGGGTGTAGCCTTTCTTATGCAGCGACCTCAGCTGATACATACCTTCTGGCAGTCGGCTGATGTTAATCTGTTCACGATTGGTATAGGTCTGCAGCGTGCGTCCTTTCATGTCGGTTACCACCAGCAAGTCAGCATCGAAGAGGTTGCGTTGAGGTACAGTCATCGTTCGACCATTGTTGGCCAACAATGTGGTAACGACAATGGCGGGCTTCGATTTTTCCACCCATCTGATGGGCTCGCTCTCGTTGCCATAGCGGTCCAGTGCGGTGACAGCGTAGTGTAGCAAGGGTTTACCGGCTTTTCTACGGATGCTTAGCTGCGTTGCTTCCTTTCGTATGGCTATGAGGTTCTCCGGACGCGTGATGTCTACGGGCTCTTCTGACGATGCATACACATTATAAAGTAAGTAGTTGCCGTCGCTGCGGTCTATAGCGCCACTCCATGTCAGGTTGTCACCCCCTATGGTGTGCTCCACACTCAGACAGGTAGGAGCTTGTGGCGCCAAGCTCTGTGCCCACGTCATTGGCGGAATAAGTGCTGGATGCTGGTCATGCTGACGCATCAACTCATAGACACCCTTCACATTGTCTAGCAGAAACTTGGTACGGAAATGGCAGTGCCCCACACCTAACTGCCGAGTAACACTCAATTGGCGCTTCACCTCTGTCAAAGGCCAGTTGCGTTCCTGTGGGTGCAGCATATAAGTGCCCAGTCCCGACACGATGGTACGTCCGTTGCTCTGCTCCTGCCAGTCAATGGCAAAAGGGTAGAAGTTGTTTCCCTTGAAGTACATCATCGGGTACAACTGGTCCATTAGTCCATCGCGTAGCCATCCCTGTGCGTCTTGCGCTACGCGGTTGTAAGCGTCCCATCCTCCTGAGCGGTAGCGTGACAGGTTGCCCGACTTACCTATGGGCGAACAACTCATCTTTACCCATGGCTTGTGGCGCTTCACACGTTGATTAACACTGCGAACAATACGGGTTATGTTCTCCCTGTTCATCTTGCCACGCCATGTCTCTGGATAACGGATGTAGTCCAGGTGTATGCCGTCAATGTCGTAGCGTGTCGTAATCTCTTCGCAAATGTTGGCTATATAGTCGGCCGTTCCGTAGGCCTCAGGATTCATGTAGCCCTCGTCACCGATACGTTTTACCAGTGATGGATACCACTTACGCATTGTCCTGCAACCAATTGTGTTCCACTTGCCTATGGGGATGGCTACAACCCAGGCATGCAGTTCCATACCTCTGCGATGACACTCGTCAATTACAAACTGCAGCGGGTCCCAACCGGGTGTCTTGCCAGGCACTCCCGATAGGCTACCCTCCCACGGTTCCAAATCAGACGGATAGGCGGTGGTAGCCCGTACACGTGTTTGGAACAGTACTGTATTGACATTGATGTCTTTCAGATCGTCAAGCATGCGGCAAAGGTCTTCCTGCTGTCGCTGAATCCCCATTCCGTCATGCGCATAACTTTTAGGCCAGTCCAGTCCACCTAACGTTGTCAACCAGACGGCACGAACTTCATATTTGGGCTGTGCAGTGACTGAAAGAGCACAGAATAGAAGACATATGTAAAGAAATTGTTTCAATTTTCCACTTTTTGTGTGCAAAGGTACAAAATAATTCGTGATTCTTTATCCTTATTTCATAATTATTTGTTACTTTTGCAGCAAGTTTTGTAAATGATAAGATAATAATGATTACTTTTTCATTGAGCTTTATAGCTCTCATCCTAGGTTATGTGTTATACGGAAAGTTTATTTCCCGTATGTTTGGCCCTGATGACCGTGTAACACCCGCTGTGGCAAAGGCCGACGGGGTGGACTTCATTGTTCTTCCTAACTGGAAGGTGTTTATGATTCAGTTCCTGAACATTGCGGGAACAGGCCCTATCTTCGGCGCTATCATGGGTGCCAAGTTCGGTCCGGTGGCCTATCTGTGGATTGTATTGGGATGCATCTTTGCAGGTGCTGTCCACGACTATCTCTCTGGCATGCTATCCATGCGTCATGGTGGTGCCAGCCTGCCAGAACTGGTTGGTTTATATTTAGGTAAGTCTACAAGGGCTGTCATGCTGGTATTTACTGTGTTGCTGCTTATCATGGTAGGTACCGTATTCGTTTATTCACCCGCAGAAATCTTGCACACGATGGGTGGAGAGACCATGATGTGGGTAGGCATCATTTTCGTTTACTATGTCACTGCTACGATGCTCCCCATTGACAAAATCATCGGTAAGATATATCCCCTGTTTGCCTTCTCGCTGCTCTTCATGGCTGCAGCCCTGATGATAGTACTCTTCATCAAGATGCCGAACCTGCCAGAGTTGTGGACCCACTTCTATAACATGGGTAAAGAGGCACAGCCAGAGAAATGGACGGATGCCATTTTCCCAGCGTTGTTTATCACGATTGCCTGTGGTGCTATTTCTGGTTTCCATGCTACGCAGAGCCCGCTCATGGCCCGCTGTGTGAAGAGCGAGAAAATGGGACGCCCCATTTTCTATGGTGCTATGATTACCGAGGGTATCGTTGCGCTTATCTGGGCTACCGTATCAATGTGGTTCTTCTATGGCGGCGACCAACAGCCAGGTTACGAGCTTATTGCCGGTGCTGAGAAGGGCTTCTTTACCTCCGCTCCAGCTGTTGTCAATCTCGTATGCAACGACTGGTTGGGAGTTGCGGGAGCCATCCTCGCCATGTTGGGTGTGGTGGCAGCGCCGATTACCAGCGGTGATACGGCATTCCGCTCCGCTCGTCTGATTGTTGCCGAATGGTTCAATATGAACCAGCGCCCCATCGCCAAGCGCCTGCTCATCTGTATCCCCTTGTTTGCTATCTCCATCGCCATGCTGGTATGGCAAGTAGAGAATCCCGACGGTTTCAACACTATCTGGCAGTACTTTGGCTGGTCTAATCAGGCACTGTCGGTCTTCACGCTGTGGACCGTGACGGTTTATCTGGTACGCAACAAGAAGTGCTATTGGGTTACGCTTATTCCCGCTCTCTTTATGACTACCGTCTGTTCCACCTATGCCTTTGTGTCGAAACAGATGCTTGGAATGAGTGATATTGGTTATGTCCTGGGACTTGTCTGTCTGGTTATTGCCTGCATCTGGTTTGTCCTATGGTATCGTCGAGAAAATAAGTAATCAAAATAATTTAAAATCGTAGCTAATGTTAAGTATTGATTTCTACAGACCTAACTACAATATGGATGTCAAGGAGCTGGTAGACAGACTCATTGACCTCTCGTTTGCAGAAGATATAGGTGATGGCGACCACACCACGCTGTGCTGTATTCCTGAGAATGCGATGGGAAAGTCTCATCTGCTCATCAAGGAAGATGGCATTCTGGCTGGTGTAGAGGTTGCTAAGGAGGTGTTCCATCGTTTCGACCCCACCATGCAGGTGGAGGTACTGATGCAGGATGGCGCTCGCGTTAAGAAGGGCGACATTGCCATGATTGTCACGGGCAAGACACGTTCGTTGTTGCAGACGGAGCGCTTGATGTTGAACATTATGCAGCGCATGAGTGGCATCGCCACGATGACTGACAAGTATGTA
>Ga0310697_10001981_pt1 | contig 22512 bp, 46 predicted proteins | sample 172DNAGHGlowgp2_FD_203883 | JGI IMG/M metagenome (GOLD analysis project Ga0310697, IMG submission 203883) | Sheep rumen microbial communities from Palmerston North, Manawatu-Wanganui, New Zealand - 1728 DNA GHGlow gp2 (v2) (version 2) | ecosystem: Host-associated > Mammals > Digestive system >...
AAGAGCGGAGAATTAGACCCCGAATAAAGGGCGCAACCTCATAGAAGGGCGGTGACTCATGGTTGCCGCCTTTAACAATTTTTCAGGTTTTTATATATAGACATGTTGGAGACTATACTTCAGAGTGTCATCCCTGCCTTAATTTTTACACTACAAAGGTACGCAAAAAAGTTGAATTACGCAAGCTTTTTAACACTTTTAACACTTTATGGCTGAGAATGTTAAAAACGTTAATTTACTTGCACATGTCGGAAATTTGGCTTACCTTTGCAACAGATTTAGAAACAGAGATATTAACCATATTAAATTGTATCAGTTATGGAGTACAAGAAAATCAGCGAAAGATGGCAAAATGATTATGTTGTTGTAGTCATTGAAGACGAGAACGGCAAGCAGTACGAAATGTCATTTGCAAGGGCATCGAGGTGTGACTCAAGTGGTAATCCACGTCTTATTGCGGGGTTTGCAAAGTTTCTCACCAACGAAGAGATGGCTACCTACGGCATCCACACCTACGGAAGTTTGTATCAGACCGCCAAGAAAAGGGCAAAAAAGGCGGGCTTTAGGGTCTATCGTGGCAAGGACTTCAGCGGTGGATTTGTGGCGCAAGGTTGGTTTCCCGAACGTCTGCTTGAGAACATCATCAACGTCTTACCCAAGAACGAGGAGAGCAAGTAATATCAACGTGGCAAGGGGGATTTTACCCAAAGTCCCCCAAGCCATTAAAAAAAAATAAGATTATAAAAGCATTAGTAATTACTTTGTATTATCAATCGTGTTACTCATTGTTTTGCGTCTGTACGTAATTTGGTTGAACAAGCAGCCATATTGCCTATTTGACGAAAAAACCAAGCGTTTAACACATATCCACTAAAATTATCAAGTCATGAAAAAGTTAATCAACTATTCAAAGTATATCATTTGCAATCGTGCATTTTGGGCATTTGCAATCTTCATTGGTGGTATTGCCTATATCGTTGAGGGCAAACACACCATGCCGTTATGGGCAGTGGTTTTACTTGCCATCGCATTGGTCTATTATTCGGCTTGGCTTGTCTGTGTCATGCCCAAGTATCAACCCAACAAATACGAACAACCGATGGTCGATTTTTTCAAGCGGTTGGGCGAGACCGATGAAACCTACCAATAATAGTAGTATATGTCCGCGATTGAGGACTCTTAACAATTATTAACGCGAAATATTTGGTAGTGTGAAGAATTTTGCTTACCTTTGCACTACCAAATTAAAACATATAATATTATGGCACAAGATTTCGAATTAGCAAAGTCCCCAAGGGGTCGATGGGCAGTATATTGCAAAGGCTCTCAAACTTATGAGTACGAGGGAAAGGGCAAGAGGTTTTGTCAACGTATGGTTGAAGAACTCAACCGAACAGACACAACAAAAAAAGCAAGTGAAATCAAGTCTGTTAATCTTGATAAGATTGACAACGCTGCGGCTCGTGAGTGTGTTAGTGCCATCCTTAGTATGAGCGTATTTGATGACAATTTGCTCAAATATACATGGACAAGCGGTTGCACAACAATAGTTCACCCCATCATGTTTTGGGCAAATAATATCACCATACAACTTGAGGGCGATGAGGTCATGAGAACTATCTACGATAGGGCAGTAACCGAGGTTGTTAATGCTAATCCGACACTATTTGACTACGGCTATGTAGACAATTATGATGGGTCTTGCCCCATGTCTGTAACGTTCAAATACACGGAAGAACTGAAGAAACGTCTCAAAGAGAGTTGAAGTGTTAAAAACGTTAAAAGTCTTGCACATGTCAAAACTTTGCAGTATCTTTGCAACGTAAATAAGAAATCAATCAAGTTATGGCAAACGGATTATCAGTATTTGAGTATGACAACTTGTACCAAGAGTTGATAAAAGTACAAGGGGTCAGCGAAGAAGACGTAAAAACAACGTTAAACCTTCTTGACCTGCTGAAAAGCAAGCGTATCAATGACAGAAAAGAAATTGACGTTACTGACGTTGTTATGGTTGATGCCTATGACGATGAGGGCAATAAATTACCGATTGAGGGTGTAACTGCGTGGGCAGATGATTTACTTGACCATATTTTGAAAAGCGTTTAGGACACGGATTAGAATAGAGATATAACATAACTGATATTACATAGTGTAAATGTTTTTATGGTTTTTGGGGGCACTGCGTTGTGAAACGTGGTGTTTCTTTTTTGTATATGTTAAAGATTTTTTAACACAAAATATTTGGTCATGTCGAAAAAAATACCTACCTTTGTAGTGTAAAAATTAAATGGCAAAGATGAAACTTTGAAGTATAGTCTCCGTTGCGCCCATATATGGAAATCTTAATGATTTTAACACTTGGTTGGGGAAATGTTAAAAATGTTAATTTGCTTGTGTATGTCAAACAAAATGCTTACCTTTGCAAAGTAAAATTAAGAGACATATATTAACCACAATAAAACAATACATTATGAAAATTAGAGTATATGACTACGGCAGTAACACCGAATTGGGTTGTGCAAGATACACCATGTATCTGCCTTATCCCAAGCAGTTACAGAGCAAAACCAAACTGAAGGCATGGGGTTTTGGCTTTAACTGCAATACCAACTATGGCAACTTTTTCCTTCGTTACGAAACGTTAGAGTTTCCAAACGGCATGTATGGCGTAAATTTGGGCAAGAGGGCAAAGATTGAAGACCTTCCCAAGTTCATGCAAGACTACATTATTAGGCTTGAAAAAGCGTTTAACGAGGCTTGCAAGTTCAATGATGATGAGCATTGGAAAACATTTAGGATTGTCCTTAACAACATTTAACACAAAATGTTTTGTCAATTCAAATAAAATGCTTACCTTTGCATTGTAATTAGAAAACAGAGTTATTAACCATATAAATAACAAACATTATGTCTTACTTTGATAATATTAAGATTGTCAGTGTTGAACCGACCAGCGAGAACGATTTAGACGCAAGAGAGGTGCTTGTCACCTTTGACGATGGAACAGAGGTACATATCTGTGCTTGCTGCGAATCATGGGAACAATACGGCGCACCGAGAGACGTACTCAAGAAGACAGTTCCCATTGCTGACCGAAATAACGCATGGTTGCACGGCATGGGCGAGTTTGACCCCGACACGAGCCAACACAACTATTGAAATGGTCAATTCTCCGTTGTGGGTGTGACCAGACCCAAATGCGTTAAGTCGCACCCACATTTTAACTAACTCAATCAAAGACAAATGAAACAACCAACAATAGATAAAGCAGTAAAGGAACTTGAGGACTACTTCGGTGGTGTTGAACACAAGTTCAAAGAGGGCACAAAGAAATTTGTAACTTCAATTATTACTCGTGTTTATGATGGTGGACATTGTGATGGATATGCCGCACGAATTTATGACGAAATCGAGCAGCAGGATAACCAAATGTCCGCGATTGAGGACTGTTAAATAAGTGTTAAAGGCATTAAATTATTTGGTTATGTCAGAAAGTTTACTTACCTTTGCAGTGTCAAAATAAAACAAACAAGTTAAACCATTCAATTAGTAATATTATGAACAAGGTAACTATTTCTTACGGCAGTGCGTGGAACAAGAACGGCACTCACTATAGCCAATGGGTTAGAATCCACTGCACACGTTCAGAGTTCGATAAGAACAATAGCCTTATGCTTAGGCGAAAAGAGTTGAGCCGTGGTGTTATGTGTGACCACTATTTTGACCTTTTCGCAAAGACACTGCATGAGGGCGTTAACTTCACCAATGCGACAACTTGTGCCTTCTTTGCCAATGCCTATGGGTTTGCGGACAACAAGAGGTATAAGACTGACCGAAACACAATCATTGACATCGTTATCACGGATTAACAATCTTTAGCACTGAAAAGTTGCACAATTCAAAAATTATGCTTACCTTTGCAGTGTGAAAATTAAGAGAAATATTAATCACTAAAACAATAAAAACAATGAAGAATATTTAAACGATTAAGAAACGAGTAAATTAAAAGAGTGTGTAATAATATAGAATTTAAGCCGAAACGATTATGAAAGCAAGAGACCGACCCGAATAAACTGAAAGTGTTTTTTATGGTTTAGTTTATAGTTAAAAATCCCAACATGCGGTAATAGGATAAAGTTCGTTTAACGTTACAAAGCCGCAACAATTCTTCTCGCAGCATGAGAACAAGAGACCGACCCTAAATATAGGTTAAATTATATTCTGCCCTTCGCAGCGGCATTGGGAAAGATTTGGAAGTACCATGTCACGTAAAGCGAGAGCAACCCGCCCCCCACTGAATAATACAATCCACCGAGCCGTGGGGCGCATACACCGAAATTTCGCAGAGTCCTCTGTAGTCATCGTAATGATACCGAGAAAGGGTGATATACATGGCTCACAAACAAAGAATTTAGCCGAGAATGGTATTGCAGCACCACGGCACTCTAACCAAGTCTGCATAAAAAGGAGGAACAGAAGATGCCACCCATTAAGTAAGTTTATAGGAATATTGGATATTATAAAATTTAGAAGTCAAACCGAGACGTGTGAAGACACGAGATTAGTAACACGTTTCACAATGGAATAGATAACGAGCACCGATGGCGAAGACATGAGATTAGTAGCCATCGGTTTAGCTTTTTTTAACACTAAAAACTTGCACATGTCAAAAACTTTGCTTACCTTTGCAGTGTAATTAGAAACAAAGATATTAACCACTAAAAACAAACTGATATGATTACGAACAAAAATCAAATCATGACCTTACGAGGTAGGTTGTTAGAGTACAACGTGTTAGATAAGGATGCGTGTCAAGCGAGTGTCAGCACCCCTGCAATCAATTCACATGGGATTGAAAATGCGACTGCACTTATCTGCATTGAGTATGATAAGGCAGAAAACAAGTTTTACCACACTGTTGACCTCTTTGACGAGGAAGGGTTTGTAGAACACTACCACGAAGATTTTTACCTCTATATCACAAGCGAGGAGGCAGAACAGATACACAAAGACCTATTCAAGTTGTTCAATAGCAAAGTAAAATAAGAGACTATGGATAATATTTATCAAGTATTCTACACTTCATTCGATGGAGGTGACGATTACCTTTTCAATGAGGTACGGATTACCACCACAAAAAAGGACTTGGCAGTAGAAACCTATAATAGGGAGGTAGAGAATTGCTGCAATGGTCTTGACAAGGACGAGAACGTTGAATCCTACGATTGCAGCGATGGCGATACCTTTACCGAGATTGTGGTCGAGAGTAATGGCTACCGAGAGTATATCAGAATTGAACTCAAAGAGTTTGCGCTATCTAATGATTGTTAAATAAATGTTAAAGTTCCCGAAATGTTTGGTCATGTCGGGAATTTTACGTACCTTTGTAGTGTTGAAAGTTAAGGGGCAAAGGTGAAACTTTGAAGTATATTCTCCAACACATACATATAGGTAATTCTTAACGAAACAAAAAATTGTGTTAAAAAATGTATTTTCCATTGTCATGTCAAATATTTTACTTACCTTTGCACTATCAAAATCAAATAAGATAAAGTTATGGCACATATTCATTTAATAGGTTGGGGAAATCAACAAGCAAAACCCGCAAGTGATTTTAATGTTGGTGATGTTATGATGTGGAACTATGGAAGTACATCAAAGGTGGTTGAAATTGCTAACGAGACTGCCAAAACAATTACCTTCGTCACAGAGTCAAACGGGGAAGTATTTGGTAATAAAGGCAAACAGTATACCCGTAAGTTCATGAAGAACAGATTAATAGCCTTTGTTTAACAAATATTAGCATAAGATATTTGTATAATTCAAAAATTTTGCTTACCTTTACAACAAATTTAGAAACCAACCAATAAATTAACAAAAACAATCATGGTACAAATAATCAAGGACACAAGAAATGGGATGCTATATAAGACAAAGTACCCGATTGACAACGACAAGTTGAAGATGCTCGCATGGCGGTTTGTACGTAACGGCACGTTAACGGAAGACGAAGCCAAATCGGATATGAGGACACTTGACAAGTTCCCATTCATACAAATCATTGGTAATGCCGATGGTAGAAAAAAGGAGATAAGGCAGTTACCTTATTTCACTTGGCTTATCTGCTGCAAGTGAAACACTATGAAATGTTAAATTTGTGTTAAATCCAAAAAAATCCATTGCCAATTAAGATATTTTGCTTATCTTTGCAACAGATTTAGAAACCAATAAAACGTTTAAGTTATGTTTAAGTTCAACGAAAATATTCAAGAGTTTAGCGAAATCAACGCTTTATATCAGCATAGCGCAAAGACCATTGACAAGTTCCTTGAGAACAATGACCTTTATGCTATTGTATTCTACTGCAAGAAAACATTTAGCAAAGAGGAGATGACAGAGGACAATGTTGAGGAGGTTATCGTTGATTTTGTAAACTATGTTTGCGATAACAACCTATCACCCAAATATCCGAGTCCGTTGTATCTGCATGACACTATCAAAAACGTCATTGACTTGTATTATAACGTTGAGTTTGGTAATATTGCCACGTTCAATGAAGATGGTGTATTTTTCATTGTAAACACCATTAACGAAACTCGCTGCAAGGTATCAGCCTATTTTGGCAGTCGCAAAGACGCTTTGGCAGGTCTTAGTGAATGCGCTGATTGGTTTAGGCTCAACGGAACGGGCGAAATCTACTTTCAGCCTTATGGTATTGACAAGCACCCCATTCTTGTAATGAAGGTATGTTAAAGAAATGTTAAAAGTCCAAAAACATTTGGTCATGTCAAAAATTTGACGTACCTTTGCAGTGTCAAATTAAAAGAACAGATATTAACCACATTATAAAACAACTCATTATGAACAACAAGAAAGAAACATACAAGAGGAGCAACAAGAATTTTAATAGTCCTTACCTGCTCTATCCTACAAGAGGTATTTGTGGGCGCATTGCAACGGATGAAAGTCCAATGATGCAATACAACACCGAAGTAAAGGTCGAAGATGACGTTTTCGGTTGGGGTGAGGTTGAAGTACCTGCCAAGAAGGTGTTCATGTGTGTAAACACTTTCTCCTATCAAGGTGACGGCCCGTGCGTTCAATTCATGTGCGGTTGGAAAGACTTTGAGGTCAACGGCTTTTCCGAGGAAGATTACTACCACTGCATGATGTACCTTGAGGAAACCGAGTCAATGGTAGTAGACTGTGACTATGAGGGTGTTGTAATCATGTGTGTTGCCGCAAACTCGCACATGGCATATATCAAGAAGAAACTTGACGAGATTAAGACCTACACCATACCTTACAAGTTCTGTGGCATGAAACTCACAGAAGAAGAATGGGACAAGACCGCAAAGCAGGGCAGAAGGGATTGGAAAAATCTGAAGATAATACTCATGGGCATGGACTTTGATACCGCTCTTAGTGAGTTGAAAGGCTACAACGTTGAAAACGATGCCTTTGATTACAACTACGAGACCATTGCAGTAACAATCATGAGGGGCAAGGACAACAAGTGTGTTGTGAGCAATAAGGCCGAGGTTTGGATTGACCCCATGATTGATTTGGGACGCAAGTTTGACCTCTTTGACGGAACTAACCAAGACTCATGCGCCCGAATCTACCAAGGCAGAAACATTCATTATGGAATCATTTTTTGGAATTAAATTCAAAAATAATTAACAATTACTAACAATATGTCCGCGATTGAGGACTACCAAAAACAATAACTGATATGACTATTCAAGAAGTAACAATTAACTTACTGAATAATATAACCAAAGACGAGTTAGATGCCAAGGTTCTTACAAACGCTTTGTTGGACAAGATTACTGACAAACTGTTTGAAGACCCCGAACTGACGATAACTGAAGAAAACGTGGAAGACGAAGTGTCGAGGGCACTTACAGATATACTTTTTGAAACGTTTGTCAAGTAATGTGGTTAATAATGTGGAGTTTCTTATAAATTAAGGCTTGACAAACATAGGGTGGGTAACGTTGTGATAATGTGACCCACTCTTGATTTTTTAACAAATTTTTAACACTTAAAATTTGGTTATATCAAAAATTATGCTTACCTTTGTAGTGTAATTAAAAAACATATATTAACCACTTAAAACAGACAGACAATGAAAGCAGAAGAAATCAAACAGATTGTAAAGGACTACCACGATTTCGTGGCTGACACCAAAGACAGATACTTTACCTTTTTGAGTGACGTTCTCAAGACAACGGAGAACAACATTATCCGCTTTGAGCAGGGACTTCAGATTGACTACAATGGTGGTGTAGTTCTGTTAAATATCTTCAACGATGGCGGTGAATTGTTTGCAGAGGCAGATTACAATGACTATATTGCATTGGAAGACTTGTCTATCAGCGACCTCACTTTGATAGCCGTTGAAGTCATGGAAAGTGTGTGTGGGGTATTTGAGGATGATTAATGACAAATCACGGCAAACGTTGACAATCATGGCACAGAGGAAACAAGACAAAGAGTTTAATCACGGATATGTGCAGGGGTATGAACTTGCCAAGTACTACCCAAGCCAAGACCCCAAGAGGAGTATCCGTGAACGAGGGATAGGGTTTAGAACCAAGTATGCAGTTGGCTTTCTGTTGGGTTGGAAACACTGCAAAGAGGGTTTGCCACAGAAATACTTTGATTAAGGTTTAACAAGATTTTTTTGCATAGTCGATGCACCCTGCGTTGTGAAACGTGGGGTGTGTCATTTTGTTAAGCTTTTTTAACGCTGAAAAATTTGCATATCTCAATAATTCATCGTACCTTTGCAGTGTCAAAATTGGTAAGGGTAAAACCTTAAAGTATATTCTCCAACATACCCAAGTGGCTAAATGTTAATGAACGTTAAATAAATGTTAAAGAATGTAATTCCTTTGGTCATGTCAAAAACTTTACATACCTTTGCACACAGAAACGAGACAACAAACATTATTCACATTATAAAACCATTTGGATTATGAAGAATTATCTTTTAGGCATAAGAGAAAATTTAGAGCGTCAAATGCTCGATGATTGTATGCGTATGATTTTCGGTGAGAGGGTTGAATCCGAAGTTAATTTAAAGGATTACCAAATGAATGAAGTTTTTAACGAACTTCAGAAGGCTTTCTCTAACCTGCCTATCAGTATGGCAACGCTTATCGGCATGGCAGTACAGAAGAACGGAGGCAAGATTGAGTTTGACCCCTGCTACAAGTTCCGTGAGGGTGTCCTTCCCTTTACGTCTTTGAAGTACGATTCAACCTATGGTGTCTACGGCTGCTTTGGCAATATGGTTGACCCAACCTTTAATGATGAGTTTATCTACCTTGAGCGTGAACTCACCACCGAAGAACTCAACGAATTGTGCCTTTATTTGAAAGGTGATTTGAAAGCGAAAATGCCATATCTCAACGCAATCTACACGCTTATCACAACTCAAGATGGGTTTGGTATCGGCTACGGGAAAGGTCTTCAAATCTATGATAATAACGTTGTTGAACTCAAACACTGTGGCGATACGTTAGCACATGTGGTTTATGGCTTTTACATTACCGACAACGGAAAAGTAGCCGTTAGCACCAAATCATCCGTTGATGACGAGGTACAACACGAACTCTTGCGTGATTTCTCGCTTGACGAGGTTAAATGTCTGTTTAACGTGTTTATCAAGCATTGGTATAGCACTGATGTAAACAAACAAATTTGCGATTGATTAACATCTTTTAGCTGTAAAGGTTTGGTCATGTCAAAAATTTGACGTACCTTTGCAGTGTCAAATCAAGAGAAATATTAACCACTAAAAACAGAACATTATGACAAAGTTCAAAACCAATCTTCGTACAAAACGAACCAAAGAGGAGTTTACCTCTCGCATGAACGAGACTATCAAACTGCGTAACATGCTTGTTGACTTCTACAATAAGGTTTATTCCCCCATGTTGGGTCAAAAGTTCAACGGCAAGGTACTCAACAAGCGTTTAATCACTGCCCTTAACAAAGCAGGTGAGACCATGCCCACACGCATTGTGTGCCGATTGAATGACTCAATGACCGAAATCACGTTTGAGGTCATGCACAATGGTAACAATTATCGTGACGTTGAAACCCTTTATACCAAGATTCTCACCAATGGCGAAGGTCGCATCATGGCTCACGAATCGTTGAATAACGAAATCACTTTGGTATGGATGAAGAATTTCAAGCATGGAACTAAGCAGTGTGCCAAGTGTATAGACAACTACGATGAGTATCTCAAGTTCACTACAAGGCTGCACAACCTCATTGAGGAGTATGGCTCACTGCCTTCACCATTCCGTTATGAGGGTGTAGATTGCAAGTCATTCAAGACATTCCTTTTGGCTCACTAATCCAAGCAAGTGTTAAATAAAAGTTAAAGTTCCCAAATCATTTGGCGGTTTGGGAATTTTTGCTTACCTTTGTAGTGTTCAAATGAAGGACATGGGTAAGGGTAAAACCTTAAAGTATATTCTCCAACACATTCATATATGAATATGTTAAAAAAATGTTAAAGTTCAAAAAATCCATTGCCAATCCAAATAAAATACTTACCTTTGCACAAAGTTTAATTTAAATACTCACACATTATGAAACTATCACAAGCATGGCTTAACGAAACGTTTGACCATCACAATCAAACGTACTTTATTCCGCTTTTTGGTACTGAACTGAAAAGACCTAAGTTTATCATTAAGTCTTTGAAACGTTGGGGTGGCTACTTCAACACAAAAAATGGTCAACCAATCATTGCAATGTCAAACTTTCGTGAATATACAGAGGTGGGCAATTCTGATACCCTTCTGCATGAAATGATACATGAATATATTTGGCAAAAGGGCATTAAGGACAACAAGATGCATGGCAAAGAGTTTATGCGTATCATGAACACGTTAAAGGCTCATGGGGCAGTAGTTACCTCACACGTATTACAAGAATATGTTATAGGCTACGATAACGCACCTAATGAGGTTGTGTTGGTAGCATACCAAACCAAAAGCGGTTACTATCACGTTTGCAGAATATCACCTGCAAGGGCTGAAGTGTATTGGAATTGGATGCTAAACCATCCCGACCATTTCTTTAACCCTTACTTGCTCAAAACAAAACTTAATATGTGCAAGTCATGGCGGTCTTGCAGGACTAAATTCTTTGGCTATAACTACAATCTCAACGAGTTTAACAAACTGCTTACCAACTGCAAAGTTGTAAATCGCTCTACAACATTAGACATCAAGTGGTTAGCAAAACAAGAAAAAGATTTAACAGATTTTTAACACTTAAAATTTGGCTATGTCAAAAATTATGCTTACCTTTGCATCGTCAAATTGAAACTGACAATTCAACTAACATTATTAACAACATAAATCAAACAAGATTATGGCAAAGCAAGAAAAAGACAAACTTAAAGTGTGGGATTTGGTAGAGCAGACCGCAAAGGCAGGTTTAGCACTGAATCTTCTGCCGAGTGTAACCAAGGAGCGTAAGGCAACCCATGTGGAAATCTGCAAGAAAGCAGTAGAGTACGCACAGAAGTTCCCTAAGATTGCTAAGTATATCATTCTCATGTTCCTTATCAATCAAGGCGCAGGTAAGAACGATGTCTATGAGAAAGGCTATCGCAGCATGGACACTGCACGAATGAATCAACTCGCAGAATGGTACGAGGCTTACAAGAAGTATGAGATTGGCGGTGGCTCACTTGACGTGATTGCACGAACTGTCTACCGTTTCTTCGAGAAGTTCCGCAACCCCAAGACCAAGAAGGTCAACGTAATCAAGGCTCGTGCCGCTTTCTTCAAGGCTCTTAAGGAGGCAGAGAAACTTGGAAAGCATGAGGGCGAAGGTCATGGGGACTGCAAGGCAATGCTCAAGAACTTGGGTATCATCTTGGACAAGACCGAGGTCAAGACCGAAGACGTAGCCGATACCGAGGAGGCTGCACCTGCTGAAACCACAACCAAGAGCGACACCGAAGCCGCCTAACCGACAACCAACCGCAAACCAATCCCCTGCCAATATGGGTGGGGGAAAGGTTTTGCCCCAAAAAACAAATAAAGCAATGGCTATATCTATTGATTTCTTCAAGCGCAAACTCAAGACATCACAAGTGGTTATCAGCACTAACCCAAATGACTTGGGCGAGGAGAGTGCACGTTACCGAATGGACACCAATGGTGACTTGTACCAACTCAATGCCGAAAAGGGTACAGAGAAGTTTCTGTTCAATATCAAAAACGAAAAGAAACTGACACAACTTTACGATAAGGTGTTGAGCAAAGCGGTCAACTGTTCATACACAGAACATGAGCCGACTAAGGAACACTTTGACAGATGTGGAACGCAGAACTTCAACGGCAAGACCTATATCACAAGGTCTGTAACGCTTTGGAAAGGAACAGAACATGAGGTAGAGTATAACTTTGCCGAAGAACAACTTGGAACAGACCTTGCAAACGCAGAATCAACAACTGACCCAATCGCTGAAACCGCATGGAGAATTGACGAACAATACGCTGCATTCCCACCATACACATGGCTGACAGATTTTGATGACGATGAATTGGCTGAACGAATCCAAGAAGAGTTCTATGACAATGAACCCGACTGATAAGACACCATGTCCGCGATTGAGGACATTATAGGCAAATGATGTTGTCATTATGAATAATTATTAAATGCTTAAGCCATCACCCATTGTGAAATGCGTGGTGGTTGACTTTTTTTATTATTTCTTTTGGAATTGTCAAATGCTTGTAGTATATTTGCAACGAAAAATTATTACAGACATGAACTATTATATCATAGCAAGAAAGAACAAGCATAAGAAAGTCGAATACCTCAAAGTGCTTGAGTGTAAAAAACACAAGTGGTCTGTAAACATAGAAGGCGCGATGGTATTTGACCGAGACCAAATGGATAAAAAGTGTAAGACACTGACTAAGTACGGAAGAAAGGATTGCACCTATTTCCCCGTATACATGTATCAGCAAGATAAACTTTTCAAAGAAGAATAACACATAAAACAATATAATAATACCATGACATTAGAACAATTAGAACAAGCAAAAAAGTACGAGAAAGCAATGCTGAAGGCTCGTGCCATTAAGGAAACAATCAGTAGTGTTGTTTATAACGTAGAAAAAGCAAATGGCATTAATATCGAAATTCACGCAATTAACCAAAACTCTGACGATAACAAGTATAACAACGCAACTGATAGTGGAGTATTCCTTGAAGAAGTGTTTAAACTTGCAGAAGAAAATAGCACTGACATAGACCTTATGCGTCACTTCATGGGTGCAGCAGAACGAGCCACAGAATACTTCAAGAAAAAGATTGAAGAAATTTAATTTATATATTTATTTGTTTTATTAATTATTTTTTTTAAGTTATTTTTAATATATTATTTTAAATTTATTTCAATTTGGGTTGGTCACTCGCGATGAGTCGCCAACCTTTTTTATGTTATTAACATTTATTAGCTAAATAAATTTGCGTATTCCAATAATTCATCGTACCTTTGTATTGTCAATGAGAGACAAAGGGTAAGAGTAACATCTTAAAGTATAATCTCCAACCTACCCTTTTAGGGAAAAGTTAAGAAACGTTAATGCCAGTGAAAAATCATTAACATATTTTTAACATCATCTGGTTTTGCCATGTCGGAAATTATGCTTACCTTTGCAACAGATTTTGAAACCAATAACAAACAATACATTATAATAATGGACAAACAAAAGAAACAACCTAATATTAAGGTTAATTTTTCCCAAGCAGGAAAATATGCAACATTCCGACTGACAGAAAAGGAATACAAGTTGCTCATTAATGCGTCACGTGAACAACATTATGAGACTTGGGGCATGTTGCGCAACTTCAGTGCATTCGCATGGGCTGATTATGGTCTTTCACGTTCAAAGGGTGGAAGATTCAACTCCATCTTTAACTACCATAAAGGTGATGTCATGTGGGAAAAGGTAGATTAATCAAACTAAACTAAAACAATATGGATAAGAAACCTAAACGATTTTTGGTGTACTTTTCAATGGCATGGACAAACGAACCAAAGCAGTTAAAAGGTGACTTTGACTCACTTACAAACGCTTGTAATGCTATTCTCGACAATCATGAGTTCACTTATGAGGACTTCTTTGATGACGCTTATACAACTGACTACAACGAGCAGTATTATGCACTTCGTGAAACAATCAATAAGTATCTTATCATTGACAAGCAAGTTAGTTCAAGGGGATTGACATATACTATTGAAGAAGTTACACCTAACAAATGGATTTAATTATGCAAATGCCAGTATTTAAACCATTCATTAACGATAACGGAAACGTCGCGAAATCACATCAGATTATCATAAATGACAATAAGACCTATTTCCAATCTTACGGAAGATTGGTCGCGTATCTTGACCACAAGACAAGACGGGTATTCGCCCTCAAAGACGCGCACCTTATCTCATACGCAACCGCTAAACATCTCTACATGTGGCTGCGCGACTACACCACGCTTACATGGGTAAACGGCAAAAAAGACTACGAGGAACTGATTGCAAAGAACCTCATTGACGAAACAGAATACATTAAATCAACATTCTAATAACAACAAACATTACATGGCAAAAGAAACATTAAAAGGATTTACTTTACATATCAATAATACTAACTACTTCTTTGTCACACCATCTAAGACGAAGACCAAAGCCTTAGTGCAAAAAGCAAGGGAAACTCTACAAAGTGATGGAAACCTTACACCTTCCATCCTTTATCAACTGCGTTCAAAACTTACACCTGTAGAAATTACTGACACCACAGGTTATAAGGTTGTGAGTACAATCTAAACGCATAAATAACTGGCAAAATGCTACATTTTCACAAATTTTGCTATAGACAAAAATAGCAAATTGCCAGCAAAACATGTACAAACTATTAAAAACAATAAATAATTTATGGCACATATTATCGAACAAGCAAACATTGATTACTCAGTACAGGGATTAAGAGGTGGCGAACCCCATAAGAAAAAGAACGTTGGAAATGTCACTTTGCAACTTGACCAAAAAGTTACAATCCAAGCAGAAGCATTCAATACAAATGAAGATAAACAAACGCGTGAAAGACGTGACCAAACCTTACTGACTATCAAGCAAGGTGAAAACGTAATCTTTTCAGATACTCCTCTCATGCTCTGTGACATCATGGCTGAATACTACGGAATAAAACCAACTGGCCAATAACACCAACATTAAGTCCGCGATTGAGGACATATCCCATGCTTGGGTATCGGACATTCGGTCTGGTACCCTTGCTTTGTATAGTTATTCATGCGTTTCCAGATTTTGCTATAGGGATTTTTATTTAACATCCCTTAACATTGTATCTATATACATTCCCTGTGTATATTTGTACATTTATATATGGGGATGGTATTCTTATAATCCTTATGGTAATTTACCAATAATAAGTTGGTATAATGCAAATGATAGTTGGTAAATTACAAGATGTTAATGTTTGTTAAAGTTTCAAAATTTTTGTTAATAATACACATCACACAGTTTTTTCCCTCATTTCTAATGCTTTACTGACTTACCAAAACCTACCACTTTTTATTGCTATCCTACCATTTTCGGCAACATTATTACCACAGGTATTCATAACTATCTAAGCGTCAAGGACTTGTAAAATGGTAAAAAAACCTTTCAAAACCTCACATCTGAAAATGATTGGTATGGGTAATAAATTTTTAACAATTTTTTAACGAAAAATATTTGGTCAATTCGGATATTTGTTTTACCTTTGCAGTCAGAAAAAGTGATTAAGATATTATAGTGATGGACAAATATAAAGACATAAATGTATATACCATCGGTGAGATTATAGAGATGGTATTATCATAAAAGTTAAGCAGATATGAAAAGGATAATCAAGGTTTATTTAAAGCGCAAGTTAGACAGGAGTAGAAGTTTCGTTAACAAGTACAGGCTTTACTTGTTTTTGCGTTTGCTTGCTGAATTTTGCAAGGACAAGGAGGATAGTGAAGACGTTATTTATTTGATTTCTCGTTATATTTCAAATGAGTATCCGCGTCTTTCAAGGATGTTCACTGACATTTTTGTCATTGATGACCAGGTATACATTTTCACCGAATATCCTGGTTTTTGGACTGGCAAAGGCGGTAGTACACTAAATGCTATTAAGGATGCTATTAACATTAATGGTGATGGTGTTAAGTATAGGGATTACGAGGTAACACCTATTGAGGATTGGTCAAGTCCGATATATGATGTTCATCGTTGGATGTCATTTTTTAATTCAGAGATTTAGTTATGTTTTTAGAATATTATTTCATAACGAGGTGTAGGGGAAAGAAGAATTACTTTCTCTGTTCTTCCAAAACAGGAAGGGAAGTATGGCAAAAGCGCGGGCCAAAGAGTGTTGGCAGTGCTATCATGTATGACAGGAATATGATGGTGAAAAGGTTAAAGAGTCTTCGCGCTCATGGTCGCAATAAATACAAGTATGATTATGTATTTGTAGGATATTGCAATCAAGACTTTATATGTTGAGTTAAAAATCTGTTAAACTGCTTAAAATATTTGGTGGTTTCAGATATTCTACTTATCTTTGCAGTGTTAAAAATAAACATTATATATCATGCCAAACGTTTATACAAACAGAATAACTATTAAGTCTTCCTTTGACATTAATGGGGAAAAGGCGGTGGCATATCTTGAGAAATACAAGAAATGTGCTGAAGCCTTGGTTTCAAATATTAGTGCACATAATCTTTGCCAAAGTGAAAGACCCTGGATTTTCAACTTAGAGGTGACAGAGCAAAGCATGTGTAATTGGTACACGCTTAGGTTTGACACATGCAGCGACACGTTTCAGAACGCGTTAGAGAGGATGCTTGTTGGTCTTGATGGTTTGTCCTTGATTAGCATTGACTTCGATTTCACGCTTGAACTTGGTTTGCACAGGGATGCTGGCCATGTTTAGTACAGGTTTGATATAATCAGTTATTCCTTATCGGTATATTGTGAAGACATGAGTAATGACAGGCAATTCTGTTATGGGATTTGCGGTCTGGACGATGAAGAGATTAAGGAATGGGAGGAATACCATGCCAATGAAGAGATTGTTGAGGTTGAAAAGCCTTACACAAGAACAATTAATATTAACGTAAAAAACTAACTGACATGAAAAAAACTTGGTTAGACAAATTAGATAAAAAGTCAAGGGAACTTTACCTAAGGTTAAGGTCAAAGTGTTTGGAAAACGGAATGAGCATTCGCGTTAATGGGGTATCAAACATGGATGCTTGTGGAGAGTTCTGTATTTTCCTTTACGATAAGAACGTGCAGAAAGATTATCTTGTTGGGTATGATGGTGTTTGGTATGGCAGTCGAGTTGATTTTAATTATTGTTTAGAGGAAGTTGAGCATTATCTTGACACTTATCTTGAGACATGCAAGGATTTAGAGAAAACGCGTAGGTTTCTTTTCCCAGATTCAATTAACCTTATTAATGTAAAGAAACGTTAAGGGCATGAGAAAGAAAAGGGTCATAAAGGTAGACAGGAAGAAAGCCGTTGAGTTGGCTATGCGTTTAAACGGAATTGGTGCGGAGATTGCCGAGACATATACTGATAATGAGTTAAAGGAGTGTCTTGTGGCTTGTTCTGGATTAACGTACAGGTTGGTTGCTGACTTTTAATTAGTGTTAATAAAAATATAAAGTTATGAAAGAGTTATACGGAGTTGTTATTTCAAATCAAAAGCGCGTATTGTGCATCAAGGGCATTTTTGCAGATTACTTTGAAGCGGTTCATTGGTTGCGTAAATATATCATTGACAGATTGAGTGATTGTATGTATTTGGGTGTTGGCAATACCCACATACATGTAGATTGGCATTCTTCTTATAGCGACTTGTTAGATTCAGCCGACATTGATTTCGGTGAAGGTTCTTACAATGCGCGTATCGTTCCCATTGTTAATTTGCCGAAACAAAGGTATAGTGATACTGACTTTGATGTGGTGGCAGGTATTAACAAGTACATGCTTGCGCGCTTGAAAGAGGGTTTTAATGGAAATGATATAAGTGATGCTTGTGTACTTGGCCTTAACGGAATGAAGTTCCGTATTGGTGGATTTCAGCGCACAGAGTTAAATTGTCAGACTCAAGTAGCCTACAATGCTTATGTATGCGGTTACGGGGAAATTGTTGCCATTACAGGTTGCGATAGTGATGGAAAAGAGTACATTGTATTCCTTGACCAACTTACGCGGGCACAGGTAGAAATATTATTGTGGAAGTTTTTCGTTTAACGAGTTGGAGGGTTAGGTTATGCCGAGGGTTAAATCTGAATTGGTGCAAGGTTTGGAAGATTGGTTTGAGCAGACACCGCCAGAGGAATTGAAATCTGAACTTGACAGGCTTGAGCGTTTCAACAAGTTTGGGCCAGAGGTAGTGATTTCTGATTCAGACAAGGATAAGTAGAACAATTTAAATTATAAGAGCATGAAGATTATTTTTGACATTGATGGGCAAACTGACCCTAAAAAGCCTTACGTTAAGAATTGCGAGATTACTTTTGATAAAGGCGATGTAAGTAGTGGAAGAATGGGCAAGATTGCGGTCATGGAGTATATTCTTGACCAGTTAAAACATGAGCAATAAGAGAGTGTGTTAAAAATATGTTAAAGGTAGGCAAAAGTTTGGTGGTTTCAGATTTTTTGCTTACCTTTGCATTGTCAAATTAAACAAGTTGAACAATAAAATATAACTATTATGAGAGTATTAAACGGAAGTAACGAGATTGAGGGCAAATGCTACGAGTGCGGAGCAAAATTCGCGTATACTGTTGGCGATGTATATGAAGAGGGTGGCAATCATTTGTTTTTAAGCGGACTAAATGTGTTTTCACATGAGTCAACAATCAGTGCTCGTGATTTCCTTGAGCAAATTAAGGAAGACCCTGTATTTGGGGCACAATTTACCCAAAGACAACTTAACATCATGAAGAAGCATCCCGATTGGTGTTGCACTATTCTCGAAAAAAAGCGTCAAGTGACATGCCCATGTTGTAAGCGTGTGGTTTATGTATCTTCGGTGATGGAAAGCCTTGACATTCAACCGCAAGGCTCTTTTGATGGGGCATACACATTTAATAAATTCAATCCAATACCCACAATCAAACCCAAATCCGTGTCAAGGAAAAATAAATAAAAAATAAGGATTATGAACAGATACGTTGTGACATTCAGTGATGGCAGTAACGAGTTGGTTTGGGCAGAAAACAAAAGGTCTGCTCGTGGCCAGATGACCATGTATGCCAAGTGCAAGGGCATTAAGATTGTGAGTGTTGACTAATTAAAGTATTACAATATATGATTGACGTTAGGGAACTTAGAGAGGGCAACTTTGTTACTCACAAAGGCGCAAAGTGTGAGGTTGTTTCAACCAATCCATTGATTGTACTTAAGGCAAACAAAAGAAAATATGAAGTCAAGGCAGAGGATTTGCAACCAATCCGACTTACTGACAATATCATCGTGGAAAAATTCGGTTTCATTTGTGATGGTTGGTATATTGATAGAAAAAACGAAGTTCATTTGACAGGAAGTCGCGGAAAAGACAGAGAATACTTCCTTCACATTCAAGAGCAAGAAAATAAGGCTTTGTCTGAACCTGTAAGGTTAAAGAAAAATAGGTTTGGTTTTGAATTTTTCACACTTGAGGTTAATAGTGTTCACAAGTTGCAAAACCTGTTGTGGTTAGCAGGGAATTATAAAAAGATTAAACTTTAAGGATAAGACAAGAAAAAATGAAGGTTTGTGACGCGTACAGGAATGATTTCCTTAACATAACAGAAGAACCCCCCACTTTGGACATTGAACAATATGAGGTCTTTAAATTCCAAAGTGGATGGAGGAATTATACGATGAAACAGGATGCGTTGTGTGATATTGGAACACATATTCACAAGTTGTATAACGCGGGCAATGGTTGTTATGTAGGTATTTCGTATAACAATGTTATTGTTATTGTTTCAAAGTATGGCATTTTTGATTACAATATTTGGGGCAAATTGCCAAATGTTTTGATTGGCTTATATAATAATGAAAACAAACTGATTAAGAGTTTTAGGACATCATTCAGAGTATGGAGTAAAACTGGCACGTATGCCAACTTAATTAAAGAAAAAGATAACAAAGAAATCTGTGACCACATTAATAATTGTATTGGCGGTTATTTACGCATTGTTGGTAAGAGAATGAGTAAACCATACTTTGACGTTAAAGTTCCTTGTAAATTGCTAATGTAGAGAAATGTTAAATAAAAGTTAAAGTCCATGAATTATTTGCGTAGTTCATGGATTTTTCATACCTTTGCACTATAAATAATAAAAAGTAAGATTATGGCAGACAAAAAGAAGTTAGTAAATAAGGTTGCAGGTATGCTTGGCAGTACTTACAGGACGTTAAGCGATGAGGAGCGTACCGAGTTATTCAATGAAATCCTGGATAGGCGAATATTCGGTTTCAAGCCTGTTGTACGTGTATGGTATGACTACGATAACCGAGGTCATGTCTGGGATGAAGTAGGTGAAGTGGGTATTGAGGGTTATTACTATGCTGATATTTTAGAGCCTTTGGCTAATGGTGAGATTATTTCTGCCATGCCTTACTTCAGACCGATTGGCTCAATGACTGACGAGGAAAAAGAGGAATACGCGGAGATGTTCAGCCTTAGCAAGGAGGTTGATTATGATGTACCTGCAAACAATGAGTTTGACGATGAAGTATACCACAAAAACGAGATTTTCCGTTGGTTCTATGAGCGTAACTTGGATATGTGGAACTTGTGTGAGAGAGGATTGGCGCGACCTGTATTTTCAAATCTTGGTGAGTTTGTAAAGTGCAAGAAGCGCGTTGAGCAAGCCACTAAGGAAGGTAAGTATGCGGTTGACAACAAGCCTTGTGATGAGGTAGAGGAAGATGTGGAGCAGATGATTCCAATGAGTGAGATTTACGATTATCTTTTTGAGACATTCCACGATTACGAAGACAGGGAAGGCCGTCCATACGTCGCGTGTACCTTCAATTCAGTTGAAGAACTTGTTGATGATTTCAGAGATACGTTTAAAAAATAAAAAATAACAGATATGGGATATTTCAATAAAAACGAGCAAGAGGTACTTAATGCCAAAAAGAATTACATTAGCGCGATTATCACGTTTGTTAAGAACAATATCGGAACTGACAGGAAAGACGTAATCGAGTTTAAGAACGAAATCCTGCGCGTTGGAGAAAAAAGAGGTTATACAATCGTTGGTGCTAAAAACACTGAAAATGGTGTGCTTTTCTTGGAGCGCAGACCAGATGAAGTAAGCATTGACTACCATTTTGTAAAAAACGAAAATCTGACATTAAGCGAAGTCATGCAAATTGGAAAGGCTTTGGAACTTTGGCATCTTATTAAAGACATTTAAATTTTATTGGATTTATATATGGATATTATCACTAATATTTTATTGGGTATTGGTTTATACCTGCTTGGTTGTGTTGGGGTATTTCTATTAATTGCCATCGAAATGCTTTGGGACAGGTTTGTTGAACATGTCGAATTTGAAATGAGTGTCACCGAGTGTTTCATTTTTGCTTCATTCAGTTGGCTTGCGTTTGTTTTTTTTGTGATTATATTTTTATTCTATGGTTTTTGTTACCTATCATATACGTTTTGTCTCAAGTATGTTTTCGGATGGTTTAATCATTTTTTCAAATGGTTTAAGGATTTGGATATATGGGAGAAGAAAGTGGTATGGGATGAATACGGATTAAGAATAACTTATTATCATAAACAGAAATGAATACGTTGGTTGGCGATATTGATACAACTTTAGTTAAATAAATGTTAAACCTGTTGAAAAGTTTGGTTAATTCGGAAAATTGACTTATCTTTGTACCAAGAAATTAAAAAATGACTGATATGGAAAGACAAAATTACATTGACGAAATCAGCGATTGGCTTGACGAACAGACCGAAAAGACCTTATATGTTCATGGTGTTTTCTTCTACACCGAGGACAGTGAGGAAGGCAAGGGAGAAGAATTGGAAGTATACAGTGTCTACAAGTCTTTGGGTGCAGAGGTCATTTTCGTTAGTTTTTGGGGCAGTGACGATGATATGATGTTGGAAGATTGCACCGATTATGAAATTTCGTTGATTTACAATAAGATTGCCGAGGATAACAGCTGGAATCCTGGAATGGGCACTGAAGCCCTTATTGACGAGTTGGGCATTACCGAGGATATGACCTGTGACCAGATTTATGATAAGGTTCACGCGTATGTTCGCAAGCCTTATGATGGGCAGGTTAGTGATGTTCTTTTCATGGATGAAGCAAATAAGACAACAAAGGATATTTGCGAGGAGTTAGGCATTGAATTTGTTGAAGCAAAATAATT
>Ga0310697_10001982_pt1 | contig 22506 bp, 1 predicted proteins | sample 172DNAGHGlowgp2_FD_203883 | JGI IMG/M metagenome (GOLD analysis project Ga0310697, IMG submission 203883) | Sheep rumen microbial communities from Palmerston North, Manawatu-Wanganui, New Zealand - 1728 DNA GHGlow gp2 (v2) (version 2) | ecosystem: Host-associated > Mammals > Digestive system >...
GCCAATTCTCTTTGACTTCCTTCATTCAATTCTATTCTTTTAGAATTATTATTATAAGAATTTAAGTCTTTTGAATTATGATTATTATCTCTTTCAAGCATTTTTAAAAATTAATGAAAATTTTAACTGCTATTAAAAATAAAATTTGACAAAAAATTGAGAAATGGGGATTGGGCCCAATCCCCAATCCCCAATAGATTTAATTTGTTAATTTTTTTATTTAAAAATATAAAATAAATTTATTATTCTATTTAATTTAACTATCTTTTTTAATATATTTTTAAAATTAATTATTTGTTAAAATTTTATTGATCTAGTAAAAGCTCAAAAATAGTTTAGTAAGGAATAAAGAAAAATAAATTTATCTTCTGAGATATTAAAGAGAAAAAAAAAAATTTTATATAATATAATGAGTGATAAGGATGAATCTGAAGATTCAAATTCAGAAAAAAAAATCCAAAAAGAATCTAAAAGTAAAAAAAAGAAAAAAGATGAATCAAGTGAAGAGGACGATATAATTAAAAAAAAAGAGAAAAATAATGAAAAAGATAATCATAAACATAAAAAAATTAAGAATAAAAAGAAAGAAAGGAATTTAGACTTTGAAACAGATATTAAAGATAATAAAAAAAATAAAAGTAAAGATAAAGAATCAAATAGAGATTCAGAAAGTGACAACAAAAAAAATAATAAAAATGATGAAAATTCTGATAAAGAAGATGAAGAGGATATAAAAACTAAAAAAGAATCAAATGAAGAGTCAGAAAATAATGATAGCCATAAAAATAAGAGTAAAAAGAAAGATAAAGGTTATAATAGAGATTCTGAAAGTGACAACAATGAAAAAAATAACAGCGCTGAAAAAAAAAATAATAATAAAAAACAAAAAGAAACTGATGAAGAGTCTGATGATAATGATAATAAAAAAAAAAGAAATAATAAAGATAAAGAATCAGATTATGAGAGCTCAAGGAATTTCAAAGAGGAAAAAAAGAGAAAAAAAAAAGAAAAAAAAAATTTAGATGAAGAAAATAATGAAAATAAAAATAAAAAGAAAGATAAAAGTTTATCAAAAAAAGAACGGGAAAAAAGAGAAAAAGGAAATAAGGATAATTCAGAAGATTTTTCTAATGAGGATGAAAAGCAGAAAAAAAAAAAAAGTATAAAAAAAGATAAAAAATTAGATAAACAATATGAGAAGGAAGAAAAAGTAAAAAAAAAAAAAGATAAATCAGATAAAGAAGAAGAAAACAATTCTCAAAAAGGGGGAGAAGATAAAAAGAATAATGTAAAATCAGAACGAAAAAAAGGAAATGATAAAATAAAAAAAATAAATAAAGAAGAATCGGATGAAAGCTCATCAGAAAAAGAAAATAATGAAAAAACAGAAAATATTCATGAAAATGATGATGAAGGTAAAGATATAGATGAGAAAAAGAATGGAAAAGAGAAAAAGCTTAAAAATAAAGATAACCAAAACAATGAAAGCTCAAAAGAAAATTCTAAAAATGAGCAAAAAAAAAAAATTGGAAATGTAGAAAAAAAAATTGAAGGAGAAACAATAACAGAACTTGTAATAAATAATCAAGTAAAAGAAGAAACAGTTTTAAGTGAAAAAGAAAATATAAAAGAAGAAAATAGAAATGCTGGAAAAATAAATGAAAAAATTAATGATGAAAATAATGACGGTGAAAATTTAGACAAAAATAAAAAATTAGAAAACAAAGATAACAATGAGAATATTGATGATAAGAATGAAGATAATAAAGAAATAGTTGAAAAAGAAATTAAAAGTGAAAATAAGAAAAATAAAGATAAAGAGGAAGATGAAATTTCAAAAAATCAAAAAAAGGAAAGGAATAAAGAAGAAACAAAGAATGGAGATAAAAAAAAAAATAATATTAAAAATAAAGAAGATGATGTTGATGATGTAAAAAAAGAGAGTAAAGAAAAAAAAAATGGAGATAAACTCAAAAAGAAGAAATATGATTCAGATGATGATGAAGAAGATGAAATAAATAATACAAAAGATAAAAAGGATTCCAAAAAGAAGAAAAATAAAAATAATAATGATGAAAAATCAATTGATAAAGAGAAAGATAAAAGAAGTAAAAAAAATACAAAGAAAAATCAAATAAATAAAACTATTTCTAATGAAAAAAAATTCAGTGATGAAGATAAGAGTAAAAATAATAAAAATGATGATTCAAGCGGAGAAAACTCCAGTGATTATGACAAAAAAAAGAAAAAGAAAAAGAGTAAGAGTAAAAAAAAGAATAAAGATAATTCAAGTGATAAAGATAATGGTAATAAAGAAAATAAAAAGAGTAAGAAAAAGAATAAAGATGATTCTAGTGATGATGATTATGATAAAGAAAAGAAAAAGAATAAAGCTGATTCTAGTGATGAAGATGATAATAAAGAAAAGAAAAAGAATAAAGATAATTTAAGTTATGAAGATGATGATGATAAATATCAGAAAAAGAATAAAAATGATTCTAGTGATGAAGATGATGATGATAAAGCAAAGAAAAATAATAAAGATGATTCTAGTGATGAAGGGGAAGATGAAGTCAAAGAAAATAAAAAGAGTAAGAAAAAGAATCAAGATGATTCATATGATGAAGATAAAGTAAAGAAAAAGAATAAAGATGATTCTAGTGATAGTGATGATGAAGATAAAGAAAAGAAAAAAAGTAAGAATAAGAAAAAAAATAAAGATGATTCTAGTGATGATGAAGATAAAGAAAAGAAAAAAAGTAAGAATAAGAAAAAGAATAAAGATGATTCTAGTGATGATGATGATGATGATAAAGAAAAGAAAAAAAGTAAGAATAAGAAAAAGAATAAAGATAATTCTAGTGATAGTGATGATGATGATAAAGAAAAGAAAAAAAGTAAGAATAAGAAAAAGAATAAAGATAATTCTAGTGATGATGATGATGAAGATAAAGAAAAGAAAAAAAGTAAGAATAAGAAAAAAAATAAAGATGATTCTAGTGATGATGAAGATAAAGAAAAGAAAAAAAGTAAGAATAAGAAAAAGAATAAAGATGATTCTAGTGATGATGATAATGATGATAAAGAAAAGAAAAAAAGTAGTGATGATGAAGATAAAGAAAAGAAAAAAAGTAAGAATAAGAAAAAGAATAAAGATGATTCTAGTGATGATGATGATGATGATAAAGAAAAGAAAAAAAGTAAGAATAAGAAAAAGAATAAAGATAATTCTAGTGATAGTGATGATGATGATAAAGAAAAGAAAAAAAGTAAGAATAAGAAAAAGAATAAAGATAATTCTAGTGATGATGATGATGAAGATAAAGAAAAGAAAAAAAGTAAGAATAAGAAAAAAAATAAAGATGATTCTAGTGATGATGATGATGATGATAAAGAAAAGAAAAAAAGTAAGAATAAGAAAAAAAATAAAGATGATTCTAGTGATGATGATGATGATGATATAGAAAAGAAAAAAAGTAAGAATAAGAAAAAGAATAAAGATGATTCTAGTGATGATGATAAAGAAAAGAAAAAAAGTAAGAATAAGAGAAAGAATAAAGATGATTCTAGTGATGAAGATAAAGAAAAGAAAAAGAATGATTCAAGTGAAGAAAACTCAAGTGATGACACAAAAAAAAAAAAGAATAAAAAAAAAGAAAAGAAGAAAGAAAACAGTAGTGATGAATCAAAAAGTGATTTTGACGGAAAATATAAAACTAAAAATAAACAAAAAAATAAAAGGCAAAAAACACAATCAAAAAGGAAAGAGGTTTCAGATTCAGAAAAAGAAGAAAAGGACAAAAAATCAGATGATAATAAAGATTCAGACTTATCAAGTGAAGATAAAAAAAGAAAAAAGAATAAAAAAATAAAGCAAAATAAAAAAAAAAAAGAATCTTCAAGTGAAAAAGGTAGTAATTCAGATAGAAAAAGCCATTTTTCAAATGATGAAGAGAGTAATAAATCAATCTCTTCAAAAGGAAATAGAGCAAAATCAAGTTTGAATTATAAAGAAAAAATAAAAAAAGATAAAAAAGATTTCTCATCAGGCTCTGAAAGAGAAGATAATGAAAAAATACTAACTAATTTAAACAAAAGCAAGAAATCATCAGATTCAAGTGAATCAAATGATGAGCATGAAAATGAAAGTAAAAATAATTTAAATGTATTTGAAAATGAAGAAAGGAAAGAAGAAAATGTTACATCCCATATGAAAATTATAAAAGAAATCAAAACAGCATTTGAAAAATTAACTCCTAGAAATCAAAGTAAAAAATTTTTAATGGATGAAAAAACTAATAATAAAGATAATCAAAAATCCCTTCAAGATATAATTAGTAATTTTACTAAAACTGATTCTATAATAAAAAAATACATCACAGAATTTAAATCAGATGATAAAAAAAAGAGGTTTTTTAAAAAGCAAGGTTTTATTTTAACTGAAAAATCTATGGAGAGAATGGCTTTATTAATTCACTATATATTAAATGGGGTACCTGTGTTATTTGAAGGCAATACAGGTACTTCTAAAACTCGTACAACATTAACAGCTTGTAATTATATTAAAAAATTTATAAAAAAAGATAGCGAAAATAAAATGGAATTAATTAGATATAATTTGAGTGCTGAAACAAAAATAGATGATATAATAGCAAAATATGTTAGTGATCAGAAGTCATTTATTGGCTTAATAGTTCAAAATGGTCCATATGTTGATGCTTATATTAATGGAAAAATCATATTATTTGATGAAATAAATTTAGCACCAGCTAATGTGCTTCAATGTGTGCAACAATCTTTAGATAATGGATTTTTAAGTGTTGAAACAAATGGTAGATGCCTTTTAAAATATGAAAAAAATAAAGACTTTGCTTTAGTTGCAACTCAAAACCCTAATAAGGGTGCATTTGCAGGAAAAAGACAAGAATTAGGACCAGAATTTTTATCAAGGTTTCAAAAAATTTATTTTCCTGATATATTAAAAGAAGAAATGCTTGAAATTGCCTTAGGCATTGCAAAGAATATTGGCTATTTGAAATCAGAGGATAAAGAAGAAAAATCAAAAAAAAAATTATTAAAAGATATAGTTAATTTACATTATGAATGGGCAAAAGAGACTGATTCTCAAGCTGACATTCAATGTTTTACTATAAGAGAAATAGAATCAGTTATACAATGCCTTTCAAGTGGCGAAAAACCATATGAAGTAATCATGACTATTTATGGTGGGAGATTCAGACAAGAAAAAAAAGAAAAATTAAAAATAAAATTACTTAAATTTGAATCTTTAAAACAATTAAAACCTGATACAAATTCATTGCCAGATAAATTTCCAAAATGTTTTAAAAATGATTCATTAGTTCAAGCAGTAAAGAGTGTTTTATTAGCCTTAAGAAATAAAAGAAATGTAATAATTGTAGGAAATGATGAAAGTGGATTAACTCAAATAGCAGAGTGGTGCTCATATTACTTTAATAAAGAATTATCATCTAAAAAATCTGATGAAACATTCATTTGCTTTTGTACCAAAAATTTGGAGTGTTCTGATTTGATTGGAACTCAAAAAATATCAGATTCTTCAGATGAAAATAATGAATTAATAAAATTTGAACCTAGATTTTTATATAAAGCAATTATTGAAGGCTATTGTATAGTGTTAGATTGTATAAATGAAGCCCCTTCAAGGGTCATAGAAAGATTAAATGGACTATTAGATAAGAAAAATAGTGATAAAGAAGAAGTATTTGAAGTACCCGAAAATACTAAAAAGCCAATAATTAAAATAAATAAAGATTTTAGAATAATATGCACTTCTAATTTTGAAAAAATAAATCAAATTTCTCCAGCATTTGTTAATAGATTTGAAGTCATTGTTCTTGAGGACCAATTAAAAGGACTTGGGGACACCAAAATAAAACATTTAATCACTTTATTGTGCAATAAATATCAAAAAGAATGTCATGATAATTATAAAAAAAGAAGAGAAAAAATAAAGAAATGCAAAAAAATAAATAATAAACCAAACAAAACTAGTAGTAATCCATTTGAAAATTTAAATGGAAATAAAAATACAAAAAAAAAAAAAATTGATAAAGCAATTGAATTATCTCCAGAATTAATTGAACAAATTTTAGAAAAAATAAGAATATTATCAAAAGGAAGGAATCCTAATGAAACATCTGATGATTCAACTTCTATTAGTTCTTTAAGTGAAAAAGAAGTGGATGAAAATTCTAAAAAATATTTAACAATGTCATCTATAAATAAATTTTGTAGAACTTTAATAATATTATTGAATAAATTTAAAGATCAAAATCAAATCACAGAAAAATCTATCATAGATTTTTCATTCGAATTATTGTTTGAAGAGCATTTATCATCAGAAAATAAAGAAATTCAACAATTTTTAATAGATGAATTATTAGAATCAAGTAAAAAAGTAAGAAATTTAGGAGAGGAGCAATATTATTTTGATAAATCTGAAAGTTTAAAAAAATTTATGGTTCAAATGTATGCCTGTTCATTAGTAAATCAATATTTATGCATTATAGGTCCACCTGGTATAGGCAAAACAATAGGGGCTAGAGCATTTTCTTATATCAGAGAAATTATATTTGGAATAGCTTATGACTCTCCTTTTTATATGCATACTTTCAACCAATTTACAAGACCTAGTGATTACTTTGGAATATCTTCTTTGAAAGATGAAAAATTAGTTTTTAGAGATGGAACGTTAACAAAATCAATTAAGCAAGGAAATGTATTTATTGGTGATGAATTTAATATTTCATCTGAGGATTGTATGAAAGCCATAACACCTATATTAGAGCTAAAATTTGATGAAGAAATTTTAATACCTGGAATTGAAAATAAAATTTCAATTGATCCAGATTTCTTCTTCATTATTTGCCAAAACACTAAAAATACTTTTGGTCGGAAAGATTTACCTGAAAAAATAAAAGTAAAAATAAAAGTAATTAATTATCCTGATAGAGTAAAAGGGGAAATAGAAAGTATTTGTGAAAGTATATTTGAAAATTTATTCAAAAGTAGACAACAAAAAAAATTAACTAGAAAAGAAGCTAGATTATGCGGTGATTTTATGATGTCTTTAAATGAAAAAGAGGTTTTAACACCATGGTCATTAAGAGATATTTCTAAATTATTTTCAAGAATTAATAAACAATCTATAAATCCTAAGAATTATATAAATCTTAATATCACACACAATATATTATTTTATATTTTATCTTCGACAAATGATTCATTAATAACTGAAAGATTGCCTGTTGTGGTTGATTTAATATCTGATACTTTTAAATTAAGTACATCTGATAAACAAGCATTATCAGAATTATATTATTCTGTTCCATTTATTAAAAAATCTAATGAAAAAATATTTTTAGAAAAAGGTAATATAAGTATATTTTATTGTAATTATGAAGAAAAGTTATACGAAAAACTTAAAGGATTACCAAGTGTTTTAAATGCATTATTTAAAATTTTAATAACAAGCGATGATGAGCCTATTTTAATTTCTGGGCCAAGTTCTTTTAAAACATTTTTGGCTAAATTAATATTTATACGTGGAAAATGTGAAACAATTTCATTAAATTCGGAGTCAACTATATCTCAGCTTATTGGTTCAGCAACATTATTAACATCAGAAAAAGCAAAAAATTATTATTTAATGCAAATTTATGAAATTTTGCAAATTAATAATATTGACAATTATATGAAAGATTTAGATGATTTTGAAAAAAATAAAGCAAAAATCAAAAAAAATATAGAAGAATATAAAAAAGATAAAAATATCGATAAAAACTATACTTTTTATTATGCTCTAGAACATTTCAAAGAAAAACTTTTCCGTGATGAAACATCCAAAAAAAGTTTATTTGATATGAAAATAGAATTTAAGCCGGGGATTTTTATATCTGCAAGAATTAAGGGATATAATTTAATTTTAAAAAATATAACAAATGTTAAAACTGAAAATTTAGAGCGTTTAAATGAAGCTTTAACAGGAAATAAAAAAATTACATTAAATGAAGATACACAAAATTCATTCACTCCAGAAAATAATAAAGAAATAAGTTTTAGTAATGATTTCAGAGTAGTTGGTACCTGCAATGAAGGAGAAGAGACATCATTATCAGATGCTTTTTTATCAAGATTTACATTAATATATGTAAACAAGTATAAAGATGAAGAAGAATTAAAAGTATTAAAAGATGTTGCTAAAGATATTAGAGATATAAGTTTACTAAATCAATATTTAGAAAATTATTATAGCAAATTCACAGATATAAATAAGATGAACTTATCACAAAAAATAAATTGCCTTAATATAACTAAAGAAATTGATAAAATAAGAATAAATAATTCGCATCAAGAAAATTTAACCTTAGTTGTATATTATCTATTAAAAGGATTAAATGAAAAAAGGGAATCAAAAATAAAAGATATTAATAATATTTTTAATATTAATAAATATTATAATGATAGTGTCATTCAATCTCCCATTGAAATAGTTAAAAATTCCAAAGAATCTTTCATAAAATCAAAATTAAGTGAATTAATAATGAATATTAATGCAACGAAAAATGAAATAAAAGAGGAAAATGAAGAGAAAAAAATTAAAAAAAATAAGAAAGACAAAAATATAGAAAAAAATAAGGCAAGTTTAATATTTACAAATAAAATAAAAGAAATTATTGATGCTATTCATTTTAGTATGTCATCAAAAACTCCACTAATATTAGAAGGAGAGTATGGGCAAGGAAAATTATCAGCTATAGAATATTATGCAAAAGAAGCCAAATTGGAATTGATTCAAGTTCCAATTTCTAAGTCTACCAAAGTTGATGATTTATTATGTAAAACAACCTTTAAAAAAAATGAGAAAGGAAATTTCAGTTTAGTGAACTCAAAAACTCCACTCTGTCATGCTATAGAATGTGTTGATAATTTCCCAAACAAATTAGTAGTTTTAGAAGGAATTAATAATGCTTCTCCTGCTGTTTTAGAAGTTTTAAATTCAATATATGGTCAAAAAGGAACTAATATTTTATTGCCAAATGGTTCAAAAATAGTGAAAGGAAATATGAATTTAATTTCAATATTTAATCCATCAGATGATTTCACAAGGGAAAAATTGCCAGGAAATTTGATTAATAATTCTTTATATTTTATAGTTGAAAGTCCTTCTAAAAATGATATAATTAATATAATATCCAATCTTTTTAATGAAGCAGATTTACCTAAAAATGAGCAAGATGAATTTACAAGAAGTTTCATAAAGGCTCAAAAAATAGCAAGGGAAGGAGTTGGAGAATATCCTATGACCTTGCATGAAGTTAGAAAATATATATCCTTTAGAAAATCTATTCCTAAATTAGAAAAAAATATTTTTATGTCTTTTATTTTTAATTATCATTTCAGTCAGAAAGAAAATATATATAGAGCACAAAAAGAATTAAAATTGGATACTTTTTTATTTAATCCTATTATAAATTATGATGGAAGCTATAAATATTTAACATTTAAATCATCAAAAAAAGGAGAAGGCAATCATTTAAAGATTGAAATTAGAAATCCAAAATCTATCAAAGGAAAATCAAAAAAATTAATAAAAAAATTTAATACAATGACATTAACAGAAAAATTATGCTTCTTGTTTTTAATATGTTGTATTATTGCAAAAAAAACTCCAATTATTCAAGGAGTAACAGCTTCAGGAAAATCATTTATAATAAAATTATTATCAGAAATATTGGGACAGGATTTAAGTGTATACCAATTGAATTCTAATTCAGGTTTGTCTTTATTTACTGGACAATCAGTTATGAAAGAGGAATTTGATGTTAAAGAGAAAGAAAAATTGAAAATAATATTAAAATTATTAAAAATTAAAGATAAAAATGTTGAAGATATTAATTCTGAAGATTTTACTCAATTTTTAGTAAAAATAAATAAAAAATTAAAATCTGATAAATTAGATGAATCAGAAAAAATGAAATATGAAAATGCAAAAAATACATTATCAATATTAAAGTCTCCTTTGAATAGATTTATTCATCAAGATTCAGAATTAATAATAGGTATAAAAACTGGAAAATGGATAGCATTGGATGGAATTGAAATGGCAAGTACTCAAATTTCAGAAAAATTAAGTCCATTATGTGGTGAAGTTCCTACTTTGAATGTTTTTGAATCAGGGAATGAAGATCTAAACTTTGATTCATCAAATATAGATCCCAATTTTAGATTATTTATAGTATATAATCCATCTTCACAAAATGCAAAAAAAATAGACCAATCTTTGTTTAATAAATGCATTAAATTTACATTACCTTCAATAGATTCCAGTCCAAGAGACGCAACTACAATGCTATATGAAAGTATTGTTAATGATTCTAGTATTGATAATACTTCTTTATGGTCAAATTTATGTGCTCGTATAGCTAAATATCATATAGAGCAAACTAAAAAAAGTAAAGAAAATACAGATTTAGTAGCTGGTAATGTACCATTTACATCAAGAAATTTATCATTTATTTCAAATGATTTTCATCATTCATTTGAAAATAATGATAAAATATCTATAGAATCATGGCTTAAAAGTATATTTGATAATTACTATTGGAGATCTTTTATAAGTTATTCTTCAAATGAAAAACAAAAATTTATGGAAAATACATTAAATTTAATTAAATCTATTCCCGATCAACAATATAAAGTTGATCAGGAGACAGATTTTAAAGAAGAATTTAAAGATATAATTGATGATTTAATTAAAATCCAAGAATATGGAGGAAGAAATGTTGAATATAGAGATTTTTCTTTTAATATTTTTTTAGATAAATGTCTTAAAGTTCCTATTAACAAAGAAAAAATACAATCATTAAGTTATAATTTGGATGATACTTTATTATTATTAGATTATAACACTGGAATGGACGAAATTCTGAAAAATAAATTTTATCAAATTCATTTTATTAAAAATAATTATAATAATATTTTAGATAATTTCGAAAATGTAAGTGGATTTGAAGAAAAATTAGAATTAAAAGATAATCAATTATTAAAAAATGAAGACATTAGAATATATTTATTAAGAATGAGACTGTTAAATATATTAAGTAGATCTAGTAATCAAAATATATATGAACCAAATTTAAATTACAAATTATTCAACTCTTATTCTAATGAACTTTCAAAAAAACTTTTGGATTTAATTAAAAATAAAAGTAAAAGTAGTTTTGAAGAATTAGTAATATTTATGTTTGAAAATCCTGATGTTTTTAAGATTATAGATTTTTATTATCCTTATAATAATATTGAATTAAGAGAAGGAGAATTGAAATTCTCAAATTATTATATCTATTTATGGTATCATTTATATTCTAAAAACTATAATTTTTCTGTAAGAATAAATAATGATAGATATAACATAGTATTCCCAGAATCAAATCAGAGTGAGAGAATCACTCCATATTTTATTTTAAATGAAGATAAATCATTAATTCTTTCTTCAAATTCATTTCTTAAATATAATAAGAAAAACGAGAATGAAAAAGATTATATTATATATATAGAAGAATCAAATGAAGAAAAAACTATTGAAATGATAGGTTGGCTAATGGATAACTTTAATAAATCATTTCCAGAAACACAACTTAAAACATTTAAAGAAATTGATGAATTACAATTAGAAAGTTACAATTTTTTTACAAATAATTCTTCAAGTTTAATAAGTAGAATATGGTCTTTGCTAATTAATTTAACTGATAAATATTCAGATGTTTTAGATTATCTTATGAAATCATTATTCTTTTTAGAAATAGATGCAATGAAAAGGCTTAAATATTTATATGATAATTTAGATGAAAATCATTTTGAAGATTTAATAAAAAATATGCACAATATTTCTTTTTTCTGTGATTCAGATAGTATTCTATGGAAGTATAAAAATCTAATAAATAATATTCAAGCAAAAGATAAAGATAAAAATGAAGATAATAAAAATAATGAAGAATATTATAATTATTTTAAATCCCAAAAAATTGATTCTGATGATGAAATCTTATTAATAAAAAAGGAAATAAATAATTTAAGTAAACTTTCAATTTATTGGGAGGATCAAAAAATAGATGATTATAAAGGAAAATTATTAACTTTGCAAAATCTTCTTATATCATATAAAAATAAGGACATTGAAGATGCTGAAATTACCAAACTAAGAAGTGAAGCATCTGCTTTATTAATAAAATTAGATAATAAAACAAAAAATAATAATTCTTCAATAAAATCATTAAATTTTTTAAAAGATGAAATCACTAAATTTACAACATCAGTTAAGCCTACAAAAGAACTATTTAAAATAATACAAAATAAAGTAAATGTTTTTATTAATTTAATGGGAAGAAAAGATGAAAATAATATAGATACATTATATTTACCTAATAAAAATAATTCAAATATTAATATAAATATGAAAAATTTTAAAATATATGAATTTATATTCTGGTATTCACTTATTGATGATGGATTGAATAAATTACTTGATCCTGAAACAGATGAAAGAACCTTTATGGAAATATCAATGAATTTATATAAGGATATGGAATTAGATCCAATAATAACATATATAAATGAAAAAAAACTTGAATTGATTGGGGAAACTGAAAAAAAAAATTTATCTTTTAAAGATAAACAAAATATAAAGCATATGTTACGTGGAATATTATTATATAAAATAAGGAGTAATAAAATTGAATTAAAGGATTTAAGTAATTTTGTTAATAATATTAATTCAAAAATATATCAAAAAGAGGAAATATCAGATGAAGAATATTATTTTACTATAATGCAGTCTGATAACTATTCCAAAAACTTAAAAATAATAATGCCAATTTTTGAACCTTTTGATGTATTCTATTTATTTTATAAATATGACAAAAATAAATGCTATAAATTAGGAGATTCTTTTAATGAAATTAATTGCAATTTTGGAGGTATTAATGATATCGCTGAAGTAATTTTAAAAAAAGATAAATATAATGATATGCTTGAAATATCAAATGAAATAGGTATATTATTTTATGAAAATATTTGTAATGATAAATATGCAAATGAAAGCAATTTACCTATATATGAATTTTTAATTAAAGAATCTGAAAAATATTCAAAAACCAAAAAAGAACAATTGACATGTGTTGCATTATTACTAAAATTTATAAAAGATGTTCAAGAAATAATTTGTAATGAACAAAAATTAGAAGATAATAATGATAAATATGAATTTAAATTAGATGATTTTTATAACTTATTAAATGAGAAAAACAAATTAATGAATTGTTCAAATATTTTCAAAAAACAAAAAGAATTTAAAGTTGGAGAAGATAATAAAAGAAATTATTTGTTTTTACCTTCATTTATATATTATATAAATAATAATCAAAACTTCATAAATGAATTATTTAGTTCTTTAAATAATTCTGATAAATCAATCATTTACGATTTATACAAAAAAAGAAAAATTAATTATCTTCCTTTTTGGCTATATATTCTTAGAAATGTTTCTTCTTTAAATTGTTTGGAATATGGTAAAAAAGATATTGATAAAAAAGTTTCGAAGCATATTATAGATAAAATAAAAAAGAAAATATCTAATTGTTTAATTAATAAAAAACCATTAAATTTGCAATGGTTAAATTTATTGTTAGACAATGTTTCATCAGAAATATTAGAACCAAATATACACTCTTTTTATAATTTTTTCAATTCTTTAATTAATAATTTAAATTTATCTGAAAAAAATACAAAAAATTTTGCATTAAAAGAATTAGAAAATTATTTCTCAGATATCATAGATTCGGTATTTGATAATAAATTAAATGATGTGTTGGATTATAATATAAAAGAAGAAAAAGGAAATAATATTTTGCAATTCACTAAAGATCCTTCAACATATTTATATGATAAAATAAAAAAAGATGTTAATGATAAATTTATGGAAATTATGAAGAATGAAAATATATATAATTTACTTGAAGATTTTAACAATAATATTATATCCCTGAGTGAAAACTTGGAATCTATAATTAAAGAAGTTAATGAAATATTATTCAATAAAGAATTTCAAAGTTTACTTGATAATCATTCTAAAAAAATAGATGATAAGTTTAAAAGATTATTTGAATGGAATTCAAATAATATTATAATCATTGAAAAAATAATTTCCAAAAAAGATTTTGGAGAATTAACTAATAAACAGATTTTTGAAGATGATATAAAAAAATTGAATGATATTAAAGATGAATTAAAATGTTTTATAAAATATGGATTAAAAGAAAAAAAAGATGATAATTTAACTTTCTTCAGACTTTCTTATGATTTTACAAAAATAAAGGATAAGCAATATAATCTAAAATATTTGAAAAAAATAGTAGAAACTTCTCATGATTTGCATAAAGGATATATATATATAATTAATAATGAAAATAATGATGAATTTAAGAATAATTTTAGTATTGAAATAAAAGAAGATCAGGTTGAAGAAGATATAAGTGATATAAGTGATAATGAAAAAGATAATAAAGAAATCGAAAAAAATGATCACTTCAAAGAAAATGATGATAAAAAAGAAGAAAAAAAAGAAAAAGTAGGTGATATAGAAGAAGTAATCAAGGAAAAAGAAGATAATGAAAAGGAAGATGATAAAAAAGAAGAAAAAAAAGAAAAAGTAGATGATGAAAAAGTAGGTGATATTGAAGAAGTAATCAAGGGAAAAGAAGATAATAAAAAAGAAGTTATCAAAGGAAAAAAAGAAAAAGAAATTAATGTTGAAAAAAAATATAAAATAACAGATTTTATTGACTTCAAAAAAGCTGAACAATTTATTTTTTCAAAATATGAATTTGAAAATGAAGAAAATGTTAAAAATTCTATTAGAGAAGATATAAAAGTTCCTATCCAAAAAGATGTGAAGAACCCACCAGAAATTTTATTATCAGGACACAAAGAAAAATATTTTTTTTATAAAATAGATTTATTAAAGAAATCAGGAATTAAATTATTTGGAATATTAAATCAAATAAATGAAAAAAAGATTTCTGATAAAGAGACAATAGAACAATTTGAAAATGAAATAATTAATTTAAAAAATTTATTAGAAGACATAAAAGATAAGTTGAAGCTTAATATTAATGAATATGAGGATTTAAATAATGCCTCTAAAAATTTAGATAAAGAAATTACTGATTTTCAATTAAATTTAAAAAATTATTATGATAAATATAAAGGAGGCTTGAAAGAATTATTGATAGAATTTTTTAATATAAATGAAAACAGAATATTTAGCTTAGATTTCTCATTACCAAGCATACCTAAAAATCCAACTGATTCATATATTATTTTATCTAAAATGAATAAAGATTCAGAAAATTTATGTGTACCTATAATAAATGTTGATTCTGAAGGCAAAAAGCTTATTTGTTGTTATAAATCTTTAGAGTTAAATTTAGGAAAAATATGCCCAGCATTTTATACCAAACCATTTATAATAAATATTATTTCATTTGTAAAAGAAGATATGGTTCTTAAAATAAAATCATATAAGGAAAATAAAATTGACTTTAAAAATGATGAAGAAAACAAAATAGAAAAAGATATTAATAAAGATAAAGAAAAAAATAATGAAGATGAAGAAAAAGAAAAAGAAAATGAAGAAAAAAAAGCTGAAGAAATTAAAGATTTACCAAATATCAAATTTGGGGATGAAATTATTAACAAATTATTAAGTGTGAAAGAAATAATAAAGAAAGGAGAAAATATAGAATTATATGTTGATATCCCAAAAACATTTGAAGAAGATACAATTCAAATATGTTCAGTTTTAGAATTGGAGTCTAGTTCTGGTCTAAAATTAGAATTACAAGTTAATATTACTTTGACAATAATCCCAATCTCAGTTTTAATATCATGCAAAGAATATAAATTAATAAAACAAAAAATTAATTATGATAGTAATATAACTTTTGAACAATGCTTTAAATTAGATACTAATGAATTTAAAGGAGACGAAGAAATTAATTTTGATATAGCTAACTATAGCACTAATGATTCAATAGAATTCTTTTTAAGTTTAAAATCTTTAGAAAATAATACTTCAAATAAGCCTTCTATCTTAACTATAAAGCAAAAAAATAATTTTAAAATAACCATTCCAAAATATTACTATAATTCAAATGAAAATGAAATTCCAAGACTTAATTGCATTTTAGAGGTTTTTATTAACAAAAATTTTGTAATATATATAATAATAGATGCATTAATAAGGCCAAATATAAATGTTATAAAAATGTATGATTTTTATTCAAAAAATTATGTTGAAAAAGAAAGTATTATTTATTTTAGTGAAAGTATGCAGAATATTTTTAAAAGGGATAATAGATATATAGAACTTAATTTTATTTTATTTTCGACCATGGAAAATACTTCATTTAAAGTCACTCCAAATTATTTTTATGGTGGTATAATTCAACCTTATGAAGGAAATCTAATAAATGGTAAAAGTAAATTTAAACTTTCATTAAAATTCAGTGAAAATGCCTTAATTCAAAGTAATATATCATGTATGATTGATATATCAATAAATATGGAGAAATTGCAATTTGAAATTAAATTTGTTAAAGCTCCAGAAAGTATTTTTTCAAATGATTATTATAATAATTTTGGAATAAAAGGAAAAAATGAAATTTATAGTAATTGGTTAAACTTAAATGAAGCTATAGGAACAACAAATTATTATGTTACTCCATTTTCTCATTCAAATAATGAAATAGATCTTAAACAAATCAAAAAATTGTCTTCTCCAATTGATGATTTAATATTTCATGATATTTTAATAGATGGAATAATAAAAAAGTCAAATGTGTATTCAAAATATTATAAAAAAAGTTGGAAAAATTTCTGGGTTTCTGAGATGAGGATTTCTTTTTCTGTTCAATATAAAGATTTATGGTATCCTTTATTAAAAAATAAGGGTAAGCTTAATAATTATAATGAAATTTATTTCGAAAATTGGAATGAAATAAAAAACCAAATTTGGAGTAATTTTAGTGGATGGGTTTCCAAAATTAAAATGATTTCTGATTCATATGATGAAGTTATTATGTTAAAAGAGTTTAATAGCCATGTAAAAAGTGATGATTTTTATAAAAAATGTGAAGAAATTGTGAAAAGAAATTTAAATAAAGGTGTGAAGAAATTTAAAGATTTAATCAATAGTTTTAAAAATGAAGCTGTTTCAAATGATTTAACTTTTGAAGGATTAGCCTATTATATTATGAATAATACTAATAATATTTTACATCCTTTGCATAATAGCTTTCCTCAAAATATTCAAAGTATTTTAAACTACGACTTTAATTATCATAGGAATTCTTCAAAAGATGAAGATAAAAATTTAGCTTTATATAATTATATTTTAAAATTAAGAGATATTTTCGACGAAAAAATAGAAGAATTGAATAAGAATAATAAAAAAATAATAATAAATATTCCTAATATAATAGATGAACAAAAGAATTTATTATATTCATATTATTCAACTAGAGAAAGAGAAAATTATGAATATAAACCAAAAATAATTACTAATTATCAAAGACAAATTAGAGTTTTTAATAATAACAATAAAAATAAGGAAGAAAAAAGCTATGACAAATATTTAATAATCGGAAACGATAGTAAAAATGTAAACACTAATGAAAAACCAAATTTAGTTCTTGAAAATAAAGATTCAATGAATCTTAAATTAGATAATTCTATAACTATAGTTTTGCCTGAAATTAAATTATCAGATTATAAAGAAAGTATTTCTTTAAATGGTATCTTAGAATTATATAATAAATGCATTATTGGTTCAAGAATATTCCCAGCATATTTACAATCTGCAATAACAAATGAAAATGAAGAAAATTTAAAAAATGCTAAAAATTATTTTGAAATATTACTTTCAATATTTAAAAATATAAATGAAAATGATAATTCATTTATTAATGAAAAATCAAAAGAATTCAATTCTTCTTTCCAAGATATGATTGTTAAATTAACAAATGCTGGAATTAATTTTAAATCAAATAAATTATTAAGTTCTATAAAAATTAAATCAAATAATACAAATTCATTTATTAAATTTCCAGAAAAAATAGAGCCAAGTAAACAAAAGGATATATGGGAAAATAAAAAAATTTTAGAGCAAAAAATTCAACAAGATTTCCAAAAAGAAATGATGAAAAAAATAGAATACAATAATATGAAAACCGGCCATTTTGATATTAATGTAGATACTAATATGAGTATGATGAAAAATAATGAAAGTTCTTTAAATCTATCTGATATAAATACTAATTCAAATGCTGATAAAATGGAACTAAACGAAGAAGATATAAAATTTGATGATATATTAAATGAATTTGAAAAAGATGATTATATGATATTAGTGGATGAAGAAGCTGAAAAAAAAGTTGATAAGAAGATTATTGATTTCACTTCATCTGACAAAGGAAAAGATAATCCCCTTTCAAAAGCTTCAAGAGAAGATTTTGAGAATATTGAAAAAAAATTTAATGAAGATTATGCACTAAAATATATTGTAGATAAAATGAAAAATAAAGTAAATAAAAATGATTTGAATTTCAAATATGAATTAGTGAAAAAAGAATTAAAAGGCTATGAACCTTCCAAAATTAATTTATATCATAGCATAGACTCTAAGATGGAAGAAAATGAAAAATTAGCAATAACTTCATTAATTGAAAATAGTAGATTTTTAACATCTCAGATAATTGCAACAGTTTCTAAAATTAATATAAAGGAAGGATCTGATGAAATTTTATTTAATAAATTAGAGGCTAATATAATAGTTGATTTGGCCAGAACTATAAGTAATGAAAATAGATTTTTTAATATGTTATTAGTATGTGGCCTAGCATCTGCTTTATATTCAATTAAAATTCCTTATACTTTATCAATTATTGGTGATAGTGACATGAAAGTTAGAATTAAAAATATTGATGAACCTCATAGTGAAATTCTACTACAAAAATTGTATGATTGTTGCTTCATAAAAAGGAATGTAACTCAGCTTCCAGCATGTCTAAAATTTTTTATTGATAATTATCCAGCAAAGGATGAGTCTATCAATAGAGTTTATTATATTTTTACAAATGGATTTGATGATGAACTTAAAAAATGTAAAGCATGGCAAAATAAAATATTTAATGAAAAAAAGAATTCCTTTTCTTTTATTTTTACTAAATCCAAAGTACTTGATAAGGAAACAAATGTTGAATATAAAAAATATCTTGAAGAAATATGGGATGAATTTGCTAATGAATCACAAAATTCTAATTCATATGTAAAAGTAACTAAAACTTCATTTAAAGATATTGATAAATTAAATTATTTAGCTCAAAATCTTTCTTCAGTCTTATTAAGAGAAAAAGACCCATCTAATAAGGATAATAGTCCTAAACTTAATGCTCTTTTTAATATAGATAAATCATCTGTATTAAAATCAAATTATATAGATATATTAAGAAGTTTGTTAGGCGATCAATTAAATAAGCCAAATTTTAATGAGTTATACATTAAAAAAAATAAAATGCCATTCATTTATGACACTCAAAAAGATAATCAAAAAGAATTTAAAATATTTTGCCAAAGAACTGGAAAAATTATAAGATATGATAAATTAGATATAGAAACTCAACGTAATGTCCTTAGATTAGTAAAAGAATTTAAAGAAAAAAGAGAAAGAATAAAATTTAACTCAATGAATATTATTTTCAAGCCAAATTTACCAACACAATCAATTTTAGTTGAAGAAGGAACTCATTTAGATATAACTGAATTAATAAAATATTCTATCAATAAAGTTCCTAATCCAAGATTATATAGAGAAGTTCGTGATGGATTCATTAAAAATTATGGTATTTCTATTGTAATAGACACTTCAGTATCATGTTTAAATGAACTATCTATTATTCATACTCTTCAAACATTAAGGATATTATTAAGTGCTATTTCTTATGATAATATTCCTTGTTTAGATATTATTATTACTAGAGAAAAAGCCCCCATTATATTATGTTCAGAAAAATCAGGAAATGAAATATTATCAGAGAAATCACCTTTTTGGGCTGTTCTATTTTCATGTTTAGAAGGTGAAAATTCAACTGATTTAGCATCTGGAATTAAGGCTGCTTATAACTTAAACAGAGCTCGTAGAACAGATTATACAAGTTATTTATTTGTATTAACAGATGGATTATATTCACCTTCTCAAAGAGAAAGGATAATAGCTGTTGTAAATAGCTGCTATTCTAAAAATATAAATTTATTTGGTATTGGAGTTGGAATTTATCCAATAGGAATTGAAAAATTATTCCCACAAGTAATTTATTCACAAAATCCTTATAGATTAATTGAAGGAATTTCCTTATTCTTTGGAGATGTATCAAAGTATAAAGATATTGAAATGAATTCTTTTATTATGGATCCAAAGATTGAAGAAATAACAAAATTATGCTCTGAGATATCTGATCATGCTCAAAATCCTAAATTCAAGCATTTAAAAGATGAATTATCAAAAATTAAAGTTACTTTAGAATCTTTCCCATTTTTCAATCCAGAATTAAAAAGGAATGAAGATGGAACTAATCCTGAAGGTGAAAATTCAGGTATGTATGAGAAAAACTTTTATAAAGGACAAAAAATATTATTTGCAATGTTCTTCTCAAGTGATTTGAAAAGTCAAGGAGGAGAAGCTACTACTGAAGATGAGAAAAAAATTAACCCAAAATATGTAACTAATAAAATAGGAGAAGAAGAATGCATTTCATCAGTGTTGGAATATTATGGATATAGTGTAGTAGTGGTGACCAATTATGAAGAGGCCATTATAGAATTGTGCAAACAAAATTCAAATAAAAAATGCATATATAATTCATTATGGGTAATTAGTGGACAAGAAATACCAGATTTACCATCTAATCAAGGAGATTGCAATGCAGCTTATTATGTTGAACAGTTTGTTGATTGTGCAATTCAATTCTGGCAAAAAGGTGGTTCATTAGTTTTAATGGGAGAAAATGATCCACACAATTTCCAAGTTAATTTATTCTTAAAAAAATTGGTTTTCCCTGGAGATAAAAAAGTATATTTTAAAATAGGAGGAAATCATCCAGGAAGAAAAATATTAAAAGCAGATGATTCAGGTAAATTAGAAAAGAAGCAATCATTCAATAGTAAGATTCAAGAAGTAAACAATGTAGAAAGAAAATCAATTGCAAATAATTTAGTTCAAATATTTGAAGGTGCAACAGTTGCCTATACGGAAGGAGATATTAGTCCATTTATACCTTTTTCAAAAGATTCTGATGGAGGTATAAATTCTTTATTTTATAATGGCTTAGATAGAGGGGATGGAACAGGTGAAGGTGATATATTCATTGATTGTGCATATACAAAGTTTTTCTTAGATATGAAAAAATCAGGAACTTCTAGATATTTGCAAAATATTGGAGGATTTATTGGATCAGCTGAAAGAAGATATAAGATTGGGGAGCATCCTAGCTTATATAGGCCTGATGCTGTTTTTTTTGAACTCAAAAAAAATCCAAGTCTATTTTATAAATATCCAAAGAAAGCATTTGATGTTGTTTATTTAGTTGATGCAACTGGCTCTATGGGTGGAAGTATTGAAAATGTTAAAACTTATTGTGTTGATATTGCAAATATATTAAAAAATCAAATGATGTTATATAATTTTAAATTTGGTGCTATTTTCTATAGGGATCCTATTGATTCAAAAAGTGATAAAAATGATTATTATAATCTTACAAGAGAAACCATAAAATTACAAGAATTTGTCAAAGGAATGAAAGCTTATGGAGGAGCTGACACACCTGAAGATTGGGTTGGAGGTTATGATATTGCTATCAATAAAATTAGTTGGAGATCAGGAAACAGACTTATTATACATATCGCTGATGCAGGAGCTCATGGAACAGAATATACTTCAGGTGACAAATACCCCTCAGAAGGTCCTAAATTAGATAATTATATTAAAAAGTGTTCTGAAATGAAAATAACTATAGTGGCATTCAAAATAGGTTCAGAACCACAAAAATCATTTTTAAGATCTCAAAATTTATATTTAAGTTGTGGCAATAAAAATTATAAAATTCAAGAATTTGATCAAAACAAAAAAGATCCTGGATATTTCACTGATCTTGTAGTTAATGCTATTGTTAAAGTAACTTAAAATTAAAAGAAATAAATTATTAATTTAAATTAAAACAATTCAATTAAATTATTTTTCATATATTTTAATGAAGATTTACCATGGGGATTGGGGATTGGGGTTTGGGGGTTTTGGGGTTGGGGGGGTGGGGGGGGGGGGGGGGGGGCCAAGCCCCCCCCCCACACCCCCAC
>Ga0310697_10001983_pt1 | contig 22496 bp, 15 predicted proteins | sample 172DNAGHGlowgp2_FD_203883 | JGI IMG/M metagenome (GOLD analysis project Ga0310697, IMG submission 203883) | Sheep rumen microbial communities from Palmerston North, Manawatu-Wanganui, New Zealand - 1728 DNA GHGlow gp2 (v2) (version 2) | ecosystem: Host-associated > Mammals > Digestive system >...
GCGGTGATATTTCTCATAAAATCCGGCTTTCTTTAAAATCTGCTCGGAGATGAAATCTTTTCTGGTGCTGTTACTCTTTACGATAGCTTCTATTAAGTTTTCCGGAACATCCTTGTAGTTGGCAAGGAGCTGTTTTGTATCCTTGGGCAGACAGTATCCGCCGTAACCAAACGAAGGATTGTTATAAAATGTCTGAATTCTCGGATCAAGACAAACACCCTTGATAACGGAGCTTGAATCAAGTCCCTTTACCTCAGCATAAGTATCAAGTTCGTTAAAGAAACTGACTCTAAGCGCAAGATAAGTATTGGCAAAAAGCTTTACCGCCTCAGCCTCCGAAAATCCCATTATCATGATTTCTACATCCTGCTTAATAGCGCCACCTTTTATAAGACCAGCAAATTCATTAGCTGCTTTCACAAGTCTTTCGTCATCGGGGTCTGTACCTACAATAATTCTGCTAGGATAAAGGTTGTCGTATAACGCCTTCGACTCTCTTAGAAACTCGGGAGAAAAGATAATGTTATTTGAATTCTTCTCCTTGCGGATTCTCTTGGTATATCCTACGGGAATAGTAGATTTGATAACCATAATGGCATTAGGGTTTATCTCCATAACCGCATCGATAACACTTTCAACAGCCGAAGTATCAAATCTGTCGAGATCCGAATCATAATTGGTAGGTGCGGCTATTACAACATAATCGGCATCTTTGTATGCTTCTTCCACATTTGTGGTCGCGTACAAATCCAATTCTTTGTTTGCCAGATAATCCTCTATCTCATTATCCTGAATGGGTGAAATCTTTCGATTGATTTTATCAACTTTCTCCTGAATGATGTCTACCGCCACGACTTTATTGTGCTGAGCAAGCAGTGTTGCTATAGACATTCCTACATAACCTGTTCCGGCTACTGCGATTTTCATTCAATTTCCCTCCGATTTTTTTAACCGTCTATTACTTCAATTTTGTATAAAAATAATATATAACATAGTTCCATGAATCATCCTTTTTAGTAAAAACAATTACAGGAACTCTATTTTGCCAAGAGTACCACTGAACTCCTTCTTCTACTATATCGATAACTACAGTTACGTCTTCGGGCTGATTATCCAAATCAACATCTAACGTGTAATTTTTCAGCACCAAAGGACCTATTTCTGTTCGAGGAAGATCATAAATATCTTCTTCATTCTCGTATTCAAGATGATATGACAGTTTGAACCTTTCATTTTTAAACATTTTGCTTCCGTCGGTTACAGAAACATTTAAATGCGCTATTCCACTTTCATCTATTTCAATATTATTAACTGATAAATCTATGTCAGAAGTGTCTAAACTTTCATATAGATCATAGTCAAGCAAATTATACAAAGAATCCATTTCAAGAATTTGAACAATTCCACAATCCCTATCATAATTTTTATAAGGTAAGCCTAACAAAGTTGAAGCCTCAGCCCTAAAAGGCTTTTTCTGAATATTTTTATTTATGTATAATTCTTTTCCCCGACCCGAATACTTATATCCTTCATTGTTCGTTATATAAATAACTTTCGAATCATAATCATTCAACCCCTTGCAAAACGCTTCAATATAAGTTGATTCAATAGGATAAACGTTTGCGTCAGTAGAATACTTCACAGGAAAATATAAATACTTCAATAAGCTTTTCTCTACAAAAACCACAGTATCCTTATCTGCGCTTTTTGATACAACTTCGATAACATCTTCCAACATTTCTTTGTCAAATCTCGTTTCAACGTCGGACTTAAGAAGAAATGTCGTATAAGGTGTCAGTAAAACAATAATACCTATAACAGGTATAAAATATTTTTCTTCCTTCTTTAATAATCGCAGCATCATACCAGCAATAATAATAACAAAAGGTATAAACGAAGAAATATATCTTGCTTCATAATAGTATCCTCTAAGCATCACTTTCATTACGCATGAATAAAGGATTACTGTATAAACAAAAGCAAATACAACTGAAGCTTCTTTTATGCCGACATTATATTTTGTGCTAATAAGTCTAAATAAAATATACGGAATCAAAAGAACACCCGTACATACCATAAACGAAATAATTGTAATACTGAGAAAATCCGGAAATGTGTAGCATTTTTGAATTACAACAATAACAGTTACCGGAATAACAGCCGCAGAGAAAACAGCCATCAGAATCTTAAATATTTTTTTACCCACGTTCTTTTTAAATTCAACAAGTTTCTCCGATGCAATTTTTTTCACCGCTATTGATAAAAATACCCCAAATACTACCGCCAATACCGATATTATTATCACAAATAAATAATAATATTTACCCAAAAACGATAGTCCGAGTTTGTAATTTATTTCAGTGTTTTCCGGAGCAACAATATTTAAAAATCCAAAACTCAATACATATCCAATAATCATTAATCCACTTGATAACAAATGTCTGATTTTACCTGTATGCACAAAATAAATCCAATAGAGAATAAGGAAAAGCGGAAGCATAGTATAAACACTTGTATGAAGAAATGCAAATGTTATTGCTCCAAGTACAGAAAGCATTTGCTGCTTGCCTTTTTTGCATAAAAGGAAATACATAAACACTATCATACAAAATCCGATTATCGGTTCAATCAAAGTTGTATGATTACAATAAACAATTTCAGGAGATACTCCCAAAAGCATCACTAAAACGGATCTGAGTTTCCAATCGCATTTTAATTTTCTTAATATTTCATCAACAAATACGAAAAGGCAAAAAGCAAAAACCGCTTGGATAAAAGACATTCTCTTTATGCCAAACAAGATTGCAGACAAGGAAAGAATAGACGGATAAACAGGATTGCTCCCGAATTCCCCTATCATTTTTTCAACTTTGCCTTCCTGGGTATCAACATTTAGCAATCGGTAATTTGCAGTGAAATTATCAGTATCAAAATCACTTATTCTATCATAGAAATAATATTTGTATCTGCTCTCAGGTTCTATATTTTCATACTCATCTATTTCAAAATTTAATTCTCTTTGACCACTAACAATAGACAAAGCCTGAACCTGTGCATTTCCATCGTTGAATCCTATTCCGAAAGTGGAATACGCTCCAACAGAAAGAAGGGCCGCAATTACTATGATAATTCTATTTACTAAAGTACCATAATCTATCTTTATCTCCGCAACAGCAAAAAGCTTTGTACCTCTTTTACGGCTCTTGTAATATGCAAACATAAAAACTACGGTAACAACAATTGTTACCGTAAGAAGACAGAACTCAACGGAAAATACCTCGAAAACCCACAGTGCCGCAGATATAATCGAATATAAACACAAAAAGACCGAACCCGATTCGGCCAAAGTCACAAATATCCTTTTCTTATCCGAAAAACTGCTGAATATAAAGAATAGCATTAATACATTCAGCAACGCCAAAAACAATACAAACATCAATCCATTCCATCAATTCCATTAAATATATAAATATTACACTATAAAAGGTGGTTTTTCAAGTCAAACCACCTTTAAAGCCCTATTTGAAATCATGTATTATTTTGTAATATTTTCAGAGATCTTCGGTTCCAGCTTTACCAAAAAATCCCATAGTTTCTGAGTAATTTTCTCATACGAGAAAGCTTCGAGCCTCTTTTTCTGATTTTCACGAATGCTTTTTTTCAATTCTTCATTCTCTACAATTTCATCTATCGCAGCTGCAACCGTAGCAGAATCTTTCTTTTCAATCAAGATGCCTCCCGAACCAAGGGTTTCGCCTACAGCAGTATTGTTATATGCTACAATTGGAATTTCGAAATGCATTGCCTCAAGAAGGGGAATACAAAATCCCTCATGTTCACTCAGGCATACAAACGCATCCGCACTTTTAAATGTGGCAATAACCTGGCTAAACGGAATATGTCTAGTAAAACTTACATTTTCAACTTCAAGTTCTTCAACATACTTTTTCAAACTCTGATAATATAAGTCATTCTCGTTATATCCGCCTAAAAGAACTAGGCGTGAATTCTGATTATATTTTTTCTGGTAATATGAAAACGCACGAATGATATCTTCTTGTTTTTTGTTTGGAGCAATTCGACCAACAAACAAGATATTCGTTTTACCATCATTTAGCTTCTTTATCGTTTCTTCATCAGCATTCTTATCATAATCTTCAAAAGGAATAATAATAGGCAAAACATCCATAGGGCATTCATAGCCGTAAGAAACAAGGTCATTTTTGTTAAATTCAGAATCCGCCAAGCAGTAAATCGGAATATCTTTGAGGCGTTTAACCTGCTCTAACCCCATTTTGCACGCATCTGCAGATTCAGTATCGTAGGGTGCAAAAAATTCCGGAGGCGTAATGTTGTGATATACAAAAATCTTTCTTCCGGTCATTTCTTTTAATGTTTCGAGGTAATCCCATGCAAAAGCAACATGAATCAGTAAAATATCTTTTTCACATAAAAGAGGAAGTTCATTGATACTTCTTGCATCTTCTTTTGAGAATTCACCAACAACAGACTCATAAAAGACACAGGTTTTAACCTTTCTTTCTCTTAGATAATTATGAATAGCAAGAACATCATTACCGACACCATCCCCTTTTCTTAAAGTGGATGTTAACTGATATACCCTTATTTCATTTGATTCATTTAATTGTTCACTAATATATTTTTCAAGAACATCTATCTTTCCATTTAATTCTTCTATTCTATTGTTTAGTCTTTCAATTTGAATATCTTGTTCCCTATTGTGACCGATAGAAGCCTTTACCCCGTCCCTTAAAGCCGCGTTAGCCTCATTTTGGGCAATGTTTCTCGGCGTAAGTGCAAAATTAATTATTTTAAATATTAATCTTTTTACAAGCAATGCCCTTCCCGGAATAGGTAATACAGCCGGCAGTTCCGTTCTTGAATTAATGTTTTTTAAGGCATTTTCATATCTGTCATGAATAACATTATCCTTCTTTTCTGTCTGTTCCGTTCTTTTCTCTCTCAGTTCCGACACAATCGCCTCAAAATCTATAGCATTCTCCGTAATGTTTTCCCCATTCTTTTTGACTTTAGCGTTTATTATTTCGTTAATATCGTAAGTCATATTTTCCGTCCTTTTCATTTTCTTAATACTTGTCCCACAAATATTATTCGCAATCCAATCGTTGCCTTTATCCTAAAATGCTTTCAAACAGCCGCAGATATTCCGAGCAAATTGAAGGCCATGAATAGTGTTCGCAGGTATACTCCCTGAATTCAGAAGCTTTTTCTTTGTATTTTAAGCGATTGGAACATAAATCCTTTATAATTTCAACATATTGTTCTGCATTCTCACTTTCAAGCAACCATCCATTTTTACCGTCTACAATCGCATCCGTAATACCTTCTATTCCTGATGCAAAAACCGCCAATCCCATATAACTGGCCTCTACCGCCACAAGGCCAAATCCCTCCATATCACCTTCTACACGAATATTTGGCATTATAAAAGCATCAGCATTAGCGTATAACGCATTTAATTCAGCACTTTCAACCCTGCCAAGCATTTTTATTTTATCCTCCATATTGCCGTTTTGAATGCTCGCTTTTATTCTCTCCTCATCTTCTCCGGCACCGACAATGAGATATTTTATTTTTTCATTTTTAAGAGAGGGCATTACTTCTCTGACAAACCATTCAACACCCTTTCTCTTTACCAATCGACCGACCGTCAAGATAACCACATCATCTTTTTCTATCCCATACTTTTGGCAAAGAACGGAATAATCAGTGCTTTCATTCTCAAATTGTTTTGTATCAATACCGCAATTAATAACACATGAGCGTTCTCCACCCCTATCCTTAAATGCCTTGTCCGTTTCTCTGCTAATAGATATATACTTGTCAAACCTGTTATAAAAGAGTTTTAAGTAAAGTTGATACAATTTATTTTTAAATGTAATATCCAAGCCGAAAACGTTCACCGCCACTTTACATTTAGGGTGAAAGATTTTCACAAAAAAACCTATTATGCTCAGAAGTGCATCTCCAACAAAAACAATATCATATTTATGGGCAATAAACAGCGTTTTTATCAAAGCGTATGGAACAAACCAAATCAAATTTTTCTGTGATTTTCCCAAAGAAATTAAGTCGCATTCCATCTTTTCTTTGTCAAAATTATTAAACAGATTATAACTGAAGTTTTCCATTCCACCTACTGCAGGAGGATATTTACGAGTAATGTATAACAATTTGATTTTTTTCATTTTATCTATATTCCTCTTTTATAATGTATCAAATAAGCAAATTGTTTCGTCTATACTTTTCAGATTAGAACATTATATTGTATAATATCATTCACAATAAATTATTACAATGAATCATATACAATTAATATCCATTAAATAATTATGAAAAATACTGTTTCAAAAAATCAAGAAAGACTTAATTTCCTAGATATTTACAAAGGAATCGCTATATTATTTGTTATTATAACACACTATCAGTGGAAAGATGCCGAGAGACTGACATATCTATTCCCTTATTGGATAAAAATGGCAGTACCTCTCTTTTTAGTAATCACAGGTTATGTCACGGCCTATACTACCGAAAAGAAAGGCACTTCTTTGTCTGACAGTTACAAACCTTCCGTTATTATCGTCAAACTCCTTCGTTATCTACTTCCATTTATTCCTATTTATGTAATAATCTTGCTTGTAAGAATCATTTTGAAGAACGACTCTTTTTCATGTTTTGATTTACTCAAGGATTTTCTTTGTGGCGGAGGCGGAAGAGGCTCGTATTACGTTCCGATAATGATACAAATAACTATCCTAATACCTTTAATTTGTTCTCTGATTAAATGGAATCAATATCTAGGACTAATTATTTGTTTTATCGTCAATATATTCTACGAAGTATTCAAAACAATAATCCATATGGATCCGGATATTTATCGAATCATATCTCTTCGATATCTTTTTATAATCGCCTTCGGGTGCTTTTTGTTTTATAAACAACATTTAAAAAAAATGGAAATAGTTTTATTTATTTTCCTTGGATTATTGGGAGGAGTTTACATATATTTATTTGATTATATCAAGTTAAAACCCATTTTCATTGATCAATGGACAGATACTTCTTGTATCGCAGTTTTGTATGCCGTGCCTATTTTTGCTCTATTATTCAGTTTTAAGAAGCTTAAGTTTAAAGTATTGCAAATAATCGGCAATTCTTCATATGGTATTTATCTAGTACAAATGTTATTCTATTTTGGTCCTCATAAAGTGTTATATCACTACATCGACAAAGCATATATTTTATTACCTATCATTGTTATCATTTGTTCTCTATTAGGTATTCTATATAATAAAGTTAATAATTGGTTTTTCCAAAAAACAATTATCAAACTAAAAAAATCATATTTGTCGCACAAAAATAGCAAATATCCTTAAAACGCTCAGTATTTAATACAATTCAAAAAAAAATTGCATTTCATAACATATTATTATAAAATTATTTAATGTAGGTACAAAGAAATTGTTCAAACCAAATCAGTTTAACTTTTTCAGTATTTTTAGTAACCAATCAAAAGGAGGAATCTTATCCAATGAAATCACTCAAAAAAGTAGCTAATTGGGGATTAATTCTTGCTACATTATTAATAATTGTTGCGATTATTCCTATCAAAGTTAAAGCTGCGGACTCATTTACAACACTTACTAACGGAAGCGTTACCACTCTCAAAATCGAAGGCAAGGAATACTACACCTTTACCATTAAAGAAGATTCAAAAGTTGCATTCCAGTGGTCGGGAAATACAGCCGGACGTTTTTCTTTAGAAATTTTTGCCGACAAGAAAATGACCAAACGTCTCAAATCTATTTACCCTAGTACTCAAACAAGCGGAACAGTTAATATTGCTTTAAAAAAAGGTATTTATTATGTAGAAATGTATGATGGATGGTCTGCTTCTTATACTCCGACAACTAAAGTTAAAACCATACTCACATATGTAACAAAGTTTAACAAGGATAATTATTGTCGTGGAAAAGCAATTAATTTGGCAGCTAACCAGTATGCAACCATTTGTCAGACTCCCAATTACGATTACACTCGCTGGTACAAAATTAATTTGAAAAATAATCAAAAACTTACTTTCTCATGTCCTAACGGTAATAGTACTTATTTAAATTTGATATCTGCTGAAAATCAGAGATATACTTTAAATTATAATTCCAGCAAGCAAGCAGTAACCAAGGATAAATTAGCTTCTGGTGTTTATTATGTAATGGTTTCTTCTTACGGAAACAGTTATACTCATAACGCGTTAGGCTTCTATATGGATTTCAAATGGAAATAATTTTTTGAAAGAAATATTAACCATTTAATTTATTTATCAAATGAGACCTATAAAGAGTTAATTCACTTTATAGGTCTCATTGTTTTATTTTTCATTACTTAATGATACGCCCCTTTTCGTTTCAGTTCTTCGTAATGTTCTATATTTCTTTGTTTAAACGGTTTCGCCGGATGTCCGCCGGCGATACTATATTTAGGAACGGTTCCCGCAACAACACTACCAGCTTGAATGATACTTCCCTCTTCTATTTTACTCCCTGCAAGAATAATTACTCTGTCCCCTATCCATACATTATCTTCGATTACAATTTCTTTGCAAATATAAGTTTCATCATAAGGTATTTTTTCTCCCTCATAATTATGGTTCTGCGATATAATCAAACAATCTGTTCCCGAATGGAAATTATTACCTATTACAACTTTTCCTTGCCCGGTTATCTTCATACCATTAAAATTCACATTATTCCCCAAATATGTATTGGATGTGACTTTTGACTTGTTATTAACCTTTAGATTCTTGCCAACAGCAGCCGCTTTTCCTTTAATGCAAATACCAAATAATAATTGTTTTATTCTTTTTACTGCTTTAATCATTATTATTCACCTTTCCGTTTTTTGAAGAAAAATATTTCCTTTATAGGTCGAATAGATTTAGTTTTTAGAGTTTCCAATAAATTGTGTCTGTAAATAATTGCAAAAAGCAAGAATGCCAAAACAAAAACAGCAATCAAAGCATATCTGGCAATGGGGAGTCTGTAAAGCAATATTATTATAAACATATTAACTATAAGTGTTAACGAAAACAATACATTAAACTTGGAGTCATACCAACCCCCTCTTCCTATCTTTATTACAACAGCCATATGTAAAATTAGCATAAGAATGTATCCTACAAGCGTTGTATATGCAGCAGCAATATATCCGTATTTATTAATAAAAATATAATTCAGAACAATATTGGCTACGGCAGCTAGTGTAGTATTTATTGCAATATATTGCTGTTTTTTGCTGTATACTTCTATATTGTTGTAAAAGGTATAAACCGCTTGTATTCCGTATGCAGTCATAACAGGAGGAATTACATTCTGAGCCTCCATATATTTTTTTCCACCAATAATCATCAGAATTTCGGGCCCTAAAAGCATCATTCCTACTACTAGTACTCCCCATAGCAGCATCAGAATTTTCTCGGCTTTTCTCAATTCTTTAAGATTGTTTGCATCCATCTGCTCATATGCCCAAGGAGACCATGCACCATTTATTGATCCCCATAGAACGGTAATAACAATTCCGCAACTGTATGCAACACTATACAAACCGTTCTCTTCATTTCCGCGAATATTCTGAATCATTATTTTATCACTCAGATTCAATATATTTCCAGCGAGAAGATGAATTGCCAACGGTACCGCAATAGCAAGAGCATATTTCCAATATTTCATGCTTATTTTCTTTGCTTTAGCCATCAGCATTAAATATATCGCTATATTGAAAAAAACTAGAGGAATATAGTTACCTGCAATTCTGCCAAGTAAGTTATCTTCCAATAAAAGAATTGCTACTAACGAACCTACAGTCGAAAAAATAGTAGATAAAAGTGTCACAATAGTGGAAGCTATATACCTATACTGTATTCTGCTTTTCAATTGATACATCTGAAGTGCAGGACATACCAGAAAATACGCAAATGCAATATGAAGTTCGAATGTATTGATGCCCATCCATTTTGTAATGGGATTTGAGAAGATAATTGCGATAAAATAAAAAAACAAGGTAATCGATGATCCGAGAATAAGAGACGAACCAATAAAATCATCCAGTTCGTCCTTATAGTCAAATCTCGCTACCGAAACTGCAGAATATAAGTCCAACGTAAAAACAATGGCAAGAATTGTCACCCATACCGAATAGTTGGAGAAATCGCCAACCTCAGGTTTTGTCATCAGCCTGTTAAAAATTGGCGAGGTTAAAAACACCATACTTTTGGCGACGAAATTACCAAATGTATACCAGAACCCGGCTTTTAAAGCTTTTTTATTATTGCTCATCAGATACCATGCTCCATTCAAGAATTGTATCTTCATCTATATTAATTAATGCTTTCATACCGATTACTTTCTCAAAATACATAGCACTAATTCCAGTGCCCGGTCTCTTATATGTAAGCATATCCTTAGTAATAACATCGCCTGCCTTAATATCGCATGCCGCAACAAGAGATCTTCTTGCATTTGCCCTTGCTACCATCTCACTTTCAAGGCATTTCAATTCATAAGATCCTCTGATCATATCAATATAATCTATCTTTTCAAGGATAGCTTTCGCATCCTTTTCATCCATTGCATGATAGTGATCATTTCCGCTAAGTGTCTTGTCAAGTGTATAATGCTTTTCAATCACCTGAGCGCCGAGATTGTATGCTGTCTGAAGAACATCATAATTTGCATCGGGTTTGGTATGATCCGAATAACCGATGACAATATCCGGATATTCTTTTTTAAGCGTAGCAATCTTGTTTAAATTTGCATGCTCATAAGGTGTAGGGTACTCAAGCACGCAATGAAGCAATGTTATAGGCTTGTCATTGTATTTTCTGATAATGCTTATAGTATTATCTATCTCGTCCTTATTTGAAGCCCCTACGGACAAAATAATCGGTTTGTTCTTCTTGGCCTGGTATTCAACAAAAGCAACATTGTTAAGATCCGAAGAAGAAATCTTATACACATTCATTAAATCAAACAGATAATCGGCGGATTCATTGTCGAACGCCGTTGAAAGGAATTCAATTCCGATTTTCTCGCAGTATTCTGCAAGTTCCCTATACTCGTTAACACCGAATGCATCAAATTTCTTAAACAGAGAATACTGTGAAGTCTCGCTCTCTTCGGAAGTGTCCCAATATGAAGGTGAGTCTTTGGAGGCAAGAGTTTCCGCTTTGTAAGTCTGAAACTTAACCGCGTGAATGCCAGCCTCTTTAGCCTTGTCAATCATAAGTTTGGCAGCCTCCATGGGAGTTATTCCCTCTTTTTTGGCTATATCATAATAGTTTACTCCGACCTCGGCGATAAGTACGAATTTACCTTCTTTTATTCTGCTTTCGATAGTGTTTAACATTTATTCTACCCCCAAAATAATCTTTTTAACGCGCATCATTCCATGACGCAAATCTCTTGTAAGCATCTGTTCTCTCATATTCTTTCGTATGGACGGACAATTAATAAGCCAGTCAACTGTTTTACCGATGGTAGTTTCATCAACATCTGAACCTGCTCCCAGGTTAAGATATCCATTCTTTATACCACCGAATTCATGTGTTGCCTCGCGGCTGTTTTGCGACATCAAAACAGTCGGAACACCCATTGCCGCAAGTTCAAGCATGGTTCTTCCCTGGGAACCTATGGCTATATCAGCTTTTGACATATATTCCGACATTAATTTAACATCCTGAACAACCGTAACATTTAAACTGTTACCTGCAATTCTTTCTATTTCATCTTTTTTGTCATAACCCATTCCGAGAATCACGGTAATATGCATCTTGTCGATTCCTTCTATCGATAAAAGTGCATTCAAAGTCTTTTTGGTCAGATTCTGAGGATCGGTTCCGCCAAAGAGCACAAGTATTTCATTCGGCTTTTCACTAAACTCCTTTGGCTTGGCTATAACAAATTCATCTCTGATGAGATAATAGTCCGAGCCAAAGAATACATTGTCTGAGTTTTCTCCGTCATAAAGAGCATTGACAGTAGCATCGGCTGCAAATGCGCCGGTTCCAAGATCTTCAAAGTTAACCACTCTGATACCCTTAGCTTTGATCTTTCCAACATATTCTTCGGAAGTATTCAAAATATCATTGATAACAATATCTGCTTTATATTTATCTATCAATCCGAGTAACTCATCATCTTCTTTGATGACTTCAAAAGGATAATGCGAGCTTTCTATTTTAGCTATTCCTATTCCGGATTTTTCGCTTAACACAAAAACAATCTTGTGCTCCATAAGACCATACGCAATCTGAAGTCCCCTGTAAACATGTCCCATTCCGATCTGCGGATATCCGTCTACTCTTATAAGAATAGTCTTTTTATTTAATTCCATTTCAGCAACACACCAGTCCTGAACGGTATCGATATCTCCCGACTCGCTTTCCGGAACTTCATAAACGGATACATTTGACCCAAATCTGGAGTTTTCCTTTACAAATTCGCGTCTGGTTATAACAAAAGCACCTGTTTCTTTAAGATCCTTGGGAAGATACTGTCTGTTGAGTCTCTCGGCGTAATTGGGAACGCATTTGCCATCCTCTATTCTCCATGAAAGATGGGGATCATTTACACCGCTTAAGACAGTGTCATAATTATTCTCAATCAGATAGCCTATTGCCTTATTTAACGTGTCCGAAGACAGTTTGGGAGAAGTAGGCTGCATGGTTATGACAAAATCATATTCATACCCTTTTATTTCCTCCATCTTATTTACAGCATGGAAAATAACGGGATCCAGAGTTACACTGTCTCCCGCAAGGCTTTCAGGTCTGTCAAGAGTCCCTGCTCCGAAACTCTCAGCCACATGCTTTATTTCCTCATCATCAGTAGATACTATTACATCTGTATCATACTTACAGTTTTTAGCACACTCAATTGCATAAGAAATCAAGGGTTTTCCAGCCATAAACCTTATATTTTTTCTGGGGATTCCTTTTGAACCTCCTCTGGCAGGTATAACGATAAGTATCTTTTTCACAGAGTTTCCTTTCTAACTGCTATTGGCAATTTATGTTTTATATGCTTTTATTTAATATTTCATTAATGCTTCTTATGCAATTATTCAAACTATCTGTTACATAAAAAGGATTCTTTTCCAAAGAAGAAACATTTTCTTTATTAATCACAAAGTTCTCTATAATTTTTTGTGCCTCACCAGCAGAACCCACATATTCAGCAAACCCTTCATCCACCAAACATTTCATTTCTTCATAATGTCCTATTTTGCAAATAAGAGTTTTCAGATTAAAACCCAAACCTTCATAGATAGCTGTAGAATACACACCTATTTGAATATCGCTTTTTGAAAACAATTCATACAGACTTTTTGAATTTGAATGAATTATTTCTATCCCTCCCAAGGTTATTAACTCTTTATAGGTGGTTTCCCACATAATATATTCATCTGGATGAAGCTTATAGATTATTCTGTATTTATCAGAAAGGAGTTTTCTTAACTCTAAAGCAATTTCACCAAGTTGTTTTCCGATAGTACCTTGCGAAATAAACAAAATAGTAACTTTTGAGTTATCTTTTATATTTGAAGAATATTTCTTAACCGACTTTTCAAAAAAAGGATAACCAACAGAAATAATTTTGTCATCCGCTATAGGCGCCTTCATTCTTCTTTTCCAGAAATCAGAAAAGGTAAACACATAATCCGGAAACTGTCTTATTTCATTTTCAGTATTAAACTGATAAGCCGCATGATTTTCATAAATTGTTCCATGCTGTAGCTCAATGGTTTTAAACCCGTTTTTTTTGCCACATTCATTAATCATCATTCTTGAACGGCCATATCCTACAGATTCAATAACAAGTTCCGGGTTTATTTTATTTATCAATTTCTCGAGACGTTTAAATTCATACTCATATAGAATAATATAATCCGCAAAAAAACTGCTGACATGGTTCAAATCAGCTTTCCATCCATAATAATCCTGCAAATCTTTTATAGCATCCTTAATATCTTTCGTGACTTCGAGTTTAATTTTTTTATAGTGTTCTTTTAAAACCTTTTTTTGCAAAAACAAATGTATTTTTCCGCCCAACACTATAAAGTCCAGATACATTATTTTATTTTCGGGAATAGGCGAAAAATGGCTTCCTTCATATGGTGCTTCCAAAGTGACGGACTCTTTATTATAATGCTCGGCTATAGATGAGGTATAAGCACATTCATAAACAGATCCGTTTTTTATTCTTCGTTCATGAGATATAAAGAGTATTTTGATTTTCTCTTTCGGTATTGATATATTATTTCCCAGTCTACCTATTAACCCAAATGCTTTTTTTACGGCATCAAAAAAAGATTTAAACTCTGCCGTATGGGATTTTTTCAAATCAAGTCCGGATGCGCATATGTTATAATTCCACAATTTAAATCTACCGTAATTCCAATAATTTACGCCTTCGATAGATTTATTATATAAATTATATTTTTTTTCAACATCCAGAAAAAAATCAATCTTATTCATTTTAATCTGACCCTAATGTCAACAAATATTCATTATTATCCAAAACACATATTTCCCATCCGTCTAAACTTTCAATATATGTGTCGGTGAAAATATATGGATTATCGCTCTCAATAAACATAATCTCGTCAGCTGAACGAAGATAAGTGAACGGAATATAGGCATTCAGAACCTGTAAACTTTTACAATAGCCTATATCTCCAAGCATATAAAAATCCATATCATTCTTTTCCGCTTCATCAAGATTATTAATCTTATCAGTTGAGGCATTAATACTTTCATAAGTTTCAAAATATTTATTGTTCCAGAAAGTATAATTGTCATATCTAGCTATCATTGAAAAACCAAAATACAACAGCAAAAGGCAATATGGAAGAAATTTATTAAACTTACTAAACAGCAATACTATAATGCTCAATATAACAATCAGCGTAAACAACAACGTAAAATAGTTTACAAAATCCGTATCCGCTTTACCCAATATAAAATATTGGAAATATGTTATTTGTGAACGGCCAATAAACTGGGGAGCGATGGCTAAAATGTATATTTTGCATAATACAAGACCAACTAACAGAGATAATACAATACTCCTTCCACTTTCTTTTTCAGTAAGTAGTAAAAGAAACCCTATAATAATAATTACATATGCATAGGGTATTCCGTATCTGATAAAAGAAAGTGGCTTATAATTATTTCGTATATATACTTCATAAGCTCCTTTGCCCGAATACATGGCAACGACAATCAACCACGACAAAAAAATGTATAAATATGCATATATTCGCGAATAATTCGGGCTTTTCGCTTTAATTTCACGAATCAAAGTTTTAATTGAAACCAATATAAGTGGACATATTACTCCAAACGAATAGAAAATATATGAACACATTATGGCAAAGAATACTTCTATCACATGTACAAGCATATCCGGGGATAGTTTTGCAAATACATTTTCGTTGACAAACGAAGACATAGTATTGCCTACAGCTCCGCCATGTTTCTCTTGTGGAATAAATATAAATGATAATATCTGTTTATGAGTTAATCCAACAATAACCAAAAATAACCCAAATATGCACATATATATTATAAATCCCTTATATCGTCCTCGATTTTTTATGAGCCACAAGAGATAAATAACCAAAATCACAGAAATAAAAATAACAGCACGAGCATGAAGTGTTATTGTATATGCAGACAAAAAAAATATCGGAATCGATATTGACGGTTTCCCCAAATCTCCGTGACTATTCAAAAGCAATAAAACAATAGCCAGAACTATTGTAATCATAGATGCTTCCACTCCACAGAGCAAAACACCACCAAGAAACCCGAATGAACAGATATCAGTGAGAACAGATATTGTTATTTTGTTTATTCTATTATTTTTAAGAAAATGTCCGGCTATAAAATAAACCAATACCCCATTTACACATCTTATTAAAAGATTCTGAACCAGATATACCTGATAAATGTTCAGTTCTTTGAATAATTTGTATATTGGAGTTAGGAATATAGTAAATCCGTATCCATGAAAAGATTGCGAACCGGTAAGAGATGTCCAATTAATTCCGGCAAAAGACGCAGGAACAGCTATTGAAGTATACTCGTCTCCAATTAGAAGAATATTAAATCTTAAATAGATTCCGTCTAACAAACAAATAAAAAAAATAATAATTAAACAATCTATTAATATGTTTATTTTTTTATTTTCTTTTGTAAGAATCTTTTTCCGGCCTTGAAGGTTTTGGCAATCCCCTTTGTTTTCAATTCCCAATAAATTATCCCTCCATAATTTACTTTTGAAGTAAAACTGAATTTGGCAATTTTATCAAGACGTAGTTTTCGGCGCGTTAATGTCGGATGATCAAACGGAAGCCTGTTATAATAACTATCCCAAATATCGCAGCCTTCAATATCTGAAAACTTCCATGGTTTATCATACGAGGCATAATGTAAGATGTAGGATTTATCAAGTATATCTTTCCATTCCATAAAGTCAGTATTAAATGTATCGTTAACTTGAGATAATTGAATCTTCCACAAGTGTTTTAATCTGAAAAGCGAATTTGAAACATTAAAATAATATGGAATAATTGATTTATGATGGCGCATGACATCGTTAAAAACATCCTGATCCATAAATGCTGATTCCTTATTACTTATCTTTTTATTTACAAGCATTTCCGAAATATTATCACGACGCATGGCTTTTAGATTCAGAAGCATCACTCCGGAATTAAAATATGACAAATCATTTTTGTCAACTAAATGGCTGTACAACAGAGAAGTATCTGCGACTGCCTTAACATATTCATTTTCATCAAATGAAAGATCGTTTAAGTATTCCAAATCCTGTTGAACAACTATATCTCCGTCCAAATAAAGAACAACGTCTTCAACCCCTAATAAACTCGGAATATCAAATTTAATAAGTGCAGATAATGAGGCTGCACAATCCTGTTCTTTCAAATCTCCGAATTTTTTTAAATAATCATTTTTAACATCAACCATAATGATGGAATTATTATATTTATCACCGATTAATCTAAAAAAATTCTTTGATTTTTCCGACATTTCCATACAAATTACATATATTCTGTAATTGGTTTTTTTGCTATTATCTAGCAATGACATAATGGCTACCGACGTCGGAATATAATATTTTTCATCACTAATGAAAACAACCGCTAAATTCTTATCCATATAATCCTTTATTTTGGGTCTTTCATATTTTTTTCAATCCAAGCCAACCTGTAGTCTATATCCCTAGTTCTTTTTTGAATTTCCTGCGATATTTTTCTATTAGCAGAAATAACGTCAGCCATCATTCCGAGAACCCAAATCATGACTGCAATCATAATAAGTAGGCTACACAAAATCAAGGATTGGATATTTCCTGATGCCCTTCCCATAAAAATGAAAACAATGTATCTGACACCAATGGCAAATCCGATAACAAACGGAATAATACCTATCGTTAAAAAGAATCTCATTGGTTTATACATTAGATAAGCCCTAATAATGGTAACCATAGATTTTTTAACATATCCAAACATGCTGTGAAATAATCTGGAAGGTCTTAATTCTCCGTTTGTTCTGATAGGAACTGACATAATAGGAATATTCGTTCTTCCTGCCTGAACAATCTGTTCCAGGGTATATGTGTATTCATTGACTACATTCAGTTGCAATGCAGCTTCTCTGCTATATGCTCTAAAGCCCGATGGAGCATCGGGAATATCTGTTTTGGACGCTTTTCTTACTACCCAACTTCCAAGATGCTGAAGTTTTTTCTTAAGCCAAGAAAAATGTTTTGTCTGATCAATAGGACGCGCACCTATAACAATATCTGCTTTTCCTTCAAGGATTGGCCGAACTATGGTCTCGATGTCTTCTCCGCAGTATTGGTTATCCGCATCAGTATTAACAATGATATCTGCCCCGTTTCTTAAACATGCGTCAATTCCGGCCATAAATCCTTTGGCAAGGCCTTTGTTTTTCTTGAAATTAACCACATAATGGACGCCCCAATTTTTAGCAACTTCTACTGTGTTATCCTTGCTTCCGTCATTAATAATTAGGTATTCTATTTCATCTATTCCATCAATATGTTTCGGCAAATCATTTAAAGCTATTTCAAGAGTATCTGCTTCATTGTAACAAGGGATTTGAATTATCAGTTTCATATTTATTCCTCTTCACTAACGTAAACAATTTATTTTATCATTTATATCCATATTATGCAAATTTACATAACATTTATGGAATTGTCATACAAACGTCATTTTATTAATTGTTCCTTGAATATAGGTATACAAATGTCTGGTTGCTTTCATTATAAAATGAATCGGGATAACCCATCAACGAATTACTTTCGTTAACAAAATCTTCACTATGGATAAATGTATATTTATATAAAGATTTATAATTCTTCGAGGTATACATTGAAATATCAAAATCATTTTCATCCTCGTAAATAAAATAAATATTATCGTAATAATCCAAAAGCCTGTCTGTTTGTGAATCCAGGTTGCCCTCGTACGGATAAACTTCAGCACCGGAAGCTTTCAGAATCAGCATCCATTCTATCAGTGTCTCTCTTTCTTCCTCTAGGATAATTGCACTATTCGGAAGTTTTTCCATATTAAGTTCAGCCTCGACAACATCCCATTCAACTTTTGTATCATCGGGAGTTTCATTCATCACTATATCATAATTAAGGTATATAAACACTGACGACAAGCACAGAATCGGAACCCATTCAGTCTTTTCAAAGTTTTTATATACCGCAAAAAGAAAGACCGTCACTATAAAAAGATAAGGGACATCATATCTTCCATAATAGTAGAAATAGTTTACCTGGGGTCTGAAAAATATCGTCCAAATAATTATATATGAGTAAATCAAAGCGAGGAAACCCATAGGAATGCTTTCCATTTTTTCTATACGAATAAATACTAATCCCGCAATTATTAATGGAATACTGATAATCCCACTCGCAATTGATATTGCAATAATATTTATATTCGGATTTAGAAATGTGCCTTTATTTGAATACGCATAAGCAAAAATACCAACGGCCATTATAAGTAAAGAATAAATCTTAATAAAAAGACCTCTTTTGTTATACAGTTTCTTTCTAATTATATTTATCTTCGAAGATTTATTTAATATGGTCAAAATCAGAGTAATAACCATGCATATCAATACGACGGCAATCACCAATACCGTTTGTTTTTCATTGCTCAAATTAATACCTAAATACCCTAAAACCTTGTTTAAGGGTTTGAAATAATTATGTGAAGAATAAAGGGTAGCAACTTTGATTGAATATAAAAATCCAAACAGATACCCAAAAAGCATAAGAAAAACCGAAATAACAGAACGTTTTCTTTTATCCGATAAAATATACATCCATCCACAAACAACAAACAGCGGCATCATGGTATAAGCCGACACATGATAAACAGAAAAAACAGCAACCGGAATCCACATATAAAATCTGACGTCCCTGTTTTCATTGCACACCAGATATACAAAAGATGCAATTATTACCGCAAGGAACATCTCCGTCAAGGCGGATTTTGAAACCCATACAATAAGCGGAGAACTTGCAAGTATTGCAAGCGCTGTTGCCTCGCCCAATACTTTAATCCTAAAGTTTTCAAGTATGTAAAATGCAAGCATCAGGAAGCAAATAAAGAATATCGTCTGGCATTCCTGCATATGTCCGATACCAAACATCCTGCCAAAAAGTGCGAGGATTGCAGGCCATGTAGGCAATCCGTGATAAACGCCTTCGAGCCCGCTTTCACCGCCCATGGTTTCGTCCGCATAAAACGGATCTGTCTGACCAACCAGATAATAACCCTGCAATTCCATGACCTTATCTCTGAAATATTTGTAATCCTTCGGATTGGATAAAGCCTTTAAGGCATAATCAAAATTATAAACATTCGAATTGTTGCCATATATCAGTTCGATTGCCTTGGTCTGGTATACTCCCTGATCCTGTCCCATTCCGTAATATCCGAACTTTTTACCTGAGAGTAAAAGCACGCACACAATTACAATTGCGAAAAAGATTAATTCCTTTTTGTCGAATTTAATCTTTTTAAAACTCATAAACTTTGTTTTAATTCCGGCTGCAACAAGTAAAATCAAAACTGCTGCCAAAGTTGCCGCTGTACATTTAAAAATCGAGAAATAATCAAACGCAAAAAAGAAAGCGGATATAACAATATACGCCATAAAATATCCGACAATGCCGAATATAGTGGCTCTTACTATCGTCACTTCCGCTCTGTAATTTCCGATTAAAAGCAAAGCAGTTAATATGCTTAATAAAATCGAAACAGCAAATATTAAGATTAATAAAACATCCGCCGTAATCAAATCAAATAAACTCCCGTATTTTCTTAACAACTGTCTCGGGTGCAAATTCTTTTTCTATGTATAACGCGGCATTTTCGCCGAGGTTAAGTCGTTTTTCCTCATCATCTGCCAGTTCTTTTATGCTCTTCTCCAGATCCGTTTTGATGTTGTCCGTTCCAAGTTTAACTGCACATTCATCGGGAATTTCCGCAAACCATCCGATATTGTTGGTAATGCAGGCCTTGCCGAGCTGAAGAATTCTTATCATTGCGCCAGAAGTCTCGCCCACGGAAGGATATCTCAGATTGACAATCAGATCCGAATATTTGATAAAACTGTTAAATTCTTTTTCATCCGCATAGCCGGTCTTGATTATTCTGCCGAATTCCAGTTCATCATCAACATAATCTCCGTCCCCGACCATAACATAGCAGAGTTTTTTTGCGCTGTATTTGGAAATGCTTTTTACCGCTTCACATATTTCCCTGTTTAATTTTGTAGGTGCAATATATCCAAATGAAGATAAAACAAATGCATCCGTCGGAATGTTGTACTTTGAATACAGTTCTTCCTTTGAAATAAAGCAGTCCGAAGACTCATCAACATGCGCCAGAAGGTTTATTTTTCTAACTTTTTCTTCTGATATGCAGCCTGTTGACAATACCCTGTCTCTCGCAAATTCCGAATGAACCATTATCTTGTTGCCCGAAGATAAAAGTTCTTTGTTTAAAGAAAGTTTGAATGTCAGTTCAGACTGATTTAAAAGATCGGGACCGTTTTTCTTGACTGCCCTTTTTACTTCAAGGAAACTCTCCAAATCATTTTCAGAATACAACTTGGAATACAGTTCGTTTTGTTTTTGGTAATAACCTGTAAAAAGGTAATACAACATAAAATCGTGAAGTATTACCATTCCCGGGTGTTTAATTGCGGTTTCATATATGTATCCGTGAAATCCCGGATGATTGCCGATGTTATAAATTCTAAAATCAAACGAATCAAAATCTATATCATCCACCCAATATCTTACCCTGGGAAATGCAGACAATGATTCGTCCGTAATATCATAATTATCTGTAAAAAGGGTTATATCATATTCTTTTGAAAGAGCCTTTACCAACGCAACAGAATAATCGGAAATTCCGCTTTTCTTGGGAGGAAAAGGACTGGCATATAACAGTTTGGGTTTGCTTCCCATGAAATAATCCTCTTAATTCAACAGTTTATCTATTACATAATCCCAATTCATATTCTTATCCGTCAGAGATTTCAAACCGTTTTGGCCAAGTGTTTTGGACGCATCTTTGTGATTGTAAAGATAATCCATCTTCTCTGCTATTAGTCTGGGATCTTCATCCAGAACGTAACCGTTTACATTATCTTCGACAAATTCAAGAGGTCCGCCTGCATCCTTGTGAACAATGACCGGTTTCTCAGAGAAAAATCCCTCGAGCGTGATATAGCCGTAATCCTCATTGTATGCCCCAAAATAAACACCCAGGCAGTTGGCATAGTAATTTATCTTTTCCTCTTCGGAAATAAAACCTGCCATGGTTACTTTATTCTCAAGACCATTATCTTTTATGAGTTTATTAATGTATTCGATTTCGTTTTTGTTACCGCCGCCTGCAATGACAACTTTTACGTTGCTCTTGACATATTTGCACGCTTCCACCAAGAGTCTCTGACGTTTAATCGGATCAATTCTGCTCGGATAAAAGAAATAATCGCCGTAATCCTCGCAGTGCAGTTTCTCGTAATTAAGAGGAGGATGATAAAGAGTAGTCGATTCTATACCATTATATTTTCTTAATCTGTCCGATGTTGTCTTGGCTATAGTAAATATTTTGCCGTATTCATTAATGTACTTGTTATCACATTCTACGATAAAGTCTCGTATTTCTTCGCCTTCGGGATGCAGGTGTAAATCACTGTACTTCGTCCCCCAGAGATCGTAAGCCTGTCTGTGCTGATGCATAAGCCACATAACCTTATTGTCATGCTTTAAATAATAGGCCGGGAATTTCATGGCGATAACTTTGTC
>Ga0310697_10001984_pt1 | contig 22496 bp, 37 predicted proteins | sample 172DNAGHGlowgp2_FD_203883 | JGI IMG/M metagenome (GOLD analysis project Ga0310697, IMG submission 203883) | Sheep rumen microbial communities from Palmerston North, Manawatu-Wanganui, New Zealand - 1728 DNA GHGlow gp2 (v2) (version 2) | ecosystem: Host-associated > Mammals > Digestive system >...
TACAAGGTTGCCAAGTGATGTAGAATCAATTACTGCCTTGCCGCTACCATCGTAAAAGCCGATTGGGATTGTAGTGCCGCCTGCACTTGAAACAGTAATGTTATTGTTACTATTATTTGGCATCGTACCCGTAACTTTAAGACCATTTACATATGCGGTTTTATTTAGTAAAAGTTCAGATGCAACAGCATTAGCATCAGAAGTATCAGCATCAAAAGTACAAGTACCAGTAATTGGCGCGCCGCTCTTGTCGTGAGCGGTATAACCACTTAACAGCTTTGAAATAACAATAGTATCACCAGTTAAGTCAATAAGGGTTTCGCCGCCGTAAACTACTTTATTTACATATTGGTTATTAGCCATTAAATTAGTCTCCTCCTATATAAACTGTATACCCACCACTTGGGTTTGTAACCTCAAAGTATGGAATTTTTAATACGATTACATCGTCTAACATTTTTAAATTTTTTGTATTTAAAGTAACTGTCTCTTGAGTAGGAGTTACTGTATATTCACCTTCATAGGCAGGAATATCACTTTCTTTTGGAATTTCAAATATTCCTGTAAGACGCTGAATGGGCTTAAGTGAAATTGAAATTGTTTGGACAGGAGATAAGTCTCCTTTTAATGTATAAATTTTATCTTCTGCAATATTCATTAGTTAACCTCTGGAGTTAAAATAAATCTTGCGTTATTATAAACTCCTTGTGCATTAGGCTTTTGCGCGATAAAGGTATCAACACGCCCATTCGCAAAAGTTATAGATACTTCATAAGCATATTCACCAAACTCAAGTTCTTTGGTATCATTTGGCGCAAGTTCAAGAATAAGAGTATCATTACTAATTGTTTTGGTGATAAGTGGTTCTTGATCGTAGTAATCAGTACGCTTTGCATTGAGACGATTATGCTTTAAAGCAAAGGTTATTACGTCTCCAGGCTGGGGCGTATAGATATTACCTTCGATGTCTTTAAGTTCAAGCTGGAGAAGTAAAGTATCACCACGGGTTAAGAAGATATTGGTTCCTTCAATATGACAGGCCATTTTTATCACCTCTTTATAAATCATTAATTGGAATTCCACCGTTTTTTAACTGTAAATCACCAATTTTTAAATTTAATGTTAAGTTAAAAGATATTTGATATAAAATATCTCGTTTTTTAAAAAATTGTCCACCTGTTCCAACATCAGCCCATGTAGGACCATTATAAACATAAGTAAGATAAAAAGAATATAATGATTCTGTATCTAAATTATTTTGCAATTGATTTCTTAATTTTTTTAAACGATCTATTAAAAGGCGTATAATATAAGAAGTGGGTATAATTATTTCTCCTCCGAAAATAAAGAAAGCATTAGCATAACCACTAATATCTTCTTCAATTTCTTCATTTGGATATAATAGTTGATACGCTTCTCTAAAAGTAAGAAATTTATCAATATTTGCAGCAAAAAAAGATTGTGTCATTACATACATTCCACCAGATTTAGTAGAAAGTGCAGAATATAAATGTTGATAATCACTAGAAGCCCCACTTACTGGTTGGTTATAACATAAAGCTGTATAATAGTCTTCTAATGAATGCAATTCGGGACTACCTTTTAATTTTTCTTCTAATGTTTCCCAAGTAAAAGACTTGCGTAGTTGATATAAATGATCTTGTTTTAAATTTACACCGCGATAGTTTTTAACTTGAATACCAATAGTATTATTTAATAAAATATCTGCGCCTAATTCTGCTTTATTAGAGGTGAGTTTATTTCGCAATGGCCCTGTAAATTTTATGTGTTCGGCGCTAGATAAAGCGTATGCTATTAAAAGCATTTGTAACTCACCTAATACACCAATTACGCCATTTAAATCATTTTTTATAAAATAACTTGGATGTAAATTATCCATAATATTTTCAATACTAGAAGCATCTAAATATTGATTATTTGCAACCAAACTAATATGTTTTTTAAAATTTAGCCAGACTTCTTTACCTTCTTTTGATAATTTAATAGCTTTTTCTTGCTGTTCGGGAGTTAAATCAAAATAAGGATAATAATGTAATGGTGATAATGGTGAAATTGCATCAGTATAATCATTAGGATCAAATTGCATTTCCCAAGTAGAATGATGCTGTATATAATTGTTGCCGCTTTGATCCTTTTTTTCACGCAGTTCTACATCAATAGCTTTTAAATAGTCTTCTGACATTTTAAAATCTTTTTGTGCTTGACTACCTTGAATATAAGGACGAATATTTTGTAATACTATTTTTTTAATGCGCTGAGATGAAACAGTACGATTTACTGACCTATTACTAGAACTTTTCTGTAGTTTTTTACGTCCTGATTCAATTATTGATACTATAGAGTCTACAACTTGTTGAACTTCTACATCTAAAATTTCATCTCCCGCAAGAGAAGGAAAATTATCTTGTAGATATCTAAAAAATCCATCATTTATTGCTCGTGTTGTTGTACCATTAAAACTACCGTCTTGGTTAGCCAGTTGTAAATATTGATTTTTAAAAGTTGCAAGCGTCTTATTTATTTCTGTAATTTTAGCTTGAAGTTCAACTAAATTTTTTACACCAAATAAATCATATGCTTGTTTTTCAATACGTTCATATGTTGAAATCTTTTTTATTAAATCACCAATAAGGTTATTAAAAATATCCTTATCAGATTTAAAACCACGACGAGATAATGCATAATTTGAAACTAATTGACCAACTTCATCAGCAGTCATAAAGACGTCATCATCTTTAGCCATTATCTCACCCCTTAGTTTTTATTCGTCCAGTAAATCGGCTAGGCGCGCGACGCTTGATCGTTCTGTAATTGGCAAGTAAATATGACTAACCAATGGATTTCCTTTTAGTTTTTCAATCATCTTTAAAATGCCATTATCATTTGTAAAGATTTGTTTATCAGTTTGGTGATTATCCGAATTTATCCACAAACTTGAACCTTCACCAACTCGTGAAATCAATAATTTCACAATTTCTGTAGTCATATTCTGCCCTTCAGTAACATAAACAATTGAATTATCAAAGCTACGTCCACGTATAAAAAGTAATGGCGCCATCTCTAATTTTTCGCTTGCGATTAGGCGCCGAAGTTCATCTTCTCCACCAATCTTATCAATTAGTGGTCCAAGTGTCCAACCTAGCTTTTCTTCTAAATCACCTTTTAAAAATCCAATATCTGGTACATTAGCGACTGTGACATTTGGACGTACATAAATAATTTTTTGATAATTTCCATGCTCAAGTTGCGCCAGTGCTTCATTAAACATCAATAAATCTTTACCACTACCATATACTCCTCGAATAATTTTGACATGACTTTCAGTATCTTGAAGCATATGTATTGCAAGTTTTTGATACAAATTACGTGGCTTTATAATGCCACAATATTTGTTTTCAATATAATTATAATTTATTTTCTTTAAAAAACCACGTTGAAATATATAGTTCTCAATCTCAGCGCCAGAAGCATCTTTGAGTATTAAATACTCATTTTCATAAAGATTTTCAATAAATTTAGTCTGATTAGAATAAAATTCTGCTAACTGTTCATCAGTTAGTTGTAATTCTTTATAACCATATTCTGTCATAACAGAACAGAAATATCCTCCACTTTATCAGTAACTAGTCCATATTGGAATGCTTCATCTAAATAGACATACCAATCAGAGCCATTCATCTTGGATTCGATATAGTCTGGGGCAAAACTTGTATGGCCCTTATAAAATTCGACCATTTTCTGTACTGTTTTTTCATAATCAGACATAAAAGCAGCAATTTGTGCATATTCGCCGCTTATATTACTACAACTACCTTTATGAATAAGGAACGAGCCATTTGATAAACTATATCGTTTATGGCAGCTTAAATAAATAATGGATGCCGCAGAAGCAACCATACCAAGCGCGATACCATAAACAGGTGTTTCTGATAGCTCAATAATGTGTGTAAGCGTATCAGCAACGTCCAAGCTACCACCAGGGCTATTAAAGAAAATCTTTATGGGCTTTCGTCCAGTCGTGGGTAAATTTTGATCAATGCGATTCCATTCTAGAATTTTTTGAACCAAATCCAAATATTTATCTGTAATTTCGCCATCAATCCAATAATGCCGCTTTTTCAAGTCGGTATAATATTGAATAAGATTTGGGTCAGGTAAACTTAAATTTGGATCTATCGTATTTTCTAGTAATGATTCAATAAAACTTTGGTCCATTCATTACCTCCATAGCTTTATTTCATCAATAAGTAGAAAATTTGTAGTATTTTCTCTAAAAAAATAATGGCTAGGTAAAAACCTAGCCACTTAACTCAAATTATGTTAAAGAAATCAAACATGGATAGTGGTGTGGATTCCGTCCAAGAAAAATGGAAAATTCCATAGTCGCGGCAAAAATCGCGCAGCAGTTTATCATACCGCTTTTTGGCTTCCTGTACATCTTTCATAGCTTGAGTTAGTTCATCCGCGCGACTCTTTCGTTCTTTAGCAAGAGCATCCTTCTTCTCTTGCTCTGCTTTGACAATAGCTTCGCGTTCTTTCTCCGCATTAACAGCTTCGTCTTCAGAATTGTAGAACTTTTTAGTCACTTCAGAATAGTACTTCATAAAAATCCTCCTTTTTATGCATACTAAATTAATGCCGTTTTGAGGATTGTTGCAGTTAATTACAATATTTTAACAACCAAAGATAAAAGACTAAAATGCCGAATTTTATCATTTTGGTTAAAATAATTATTACATAACAACCCACGGCATAGCGCTCATTGAAGGACTCGAACCTACGACACCGCGGTTAACAGTATCAGATGTCAGGATTAAACTGACTATATCCAGATTCATAGAGTTCTTGGTGTACTTCTGCGTGGCAATTTGAACACAATAAAATACATTTATCGCATTCTTCCTTTAGCGAATCAACACTTCTTGTTAAAATTCTTGAAATACCAAAGTCTTTTTGAGAGGGATCACAATGATGAAATTCTAATGCTCGCATACATTTATCATATCCACATCGCTGACATTTTCCACCAGCTCTTTCGATGAGCATTTTTTTAATTGCTCTTCGCTTAATTGTGACAGCATCAGAATGAGAAATATTTTCATCTTCGTGAGGTGAACATTCATAACAATATTTTCTTGTCCACCCGCCATCCATTATCTCAAATTGTTTACCACAAATAGTACACTCCCTCACTCTATTCATCAGTTATAACCTCCAATAGGTATCCGATATCACCGCGTGCTCTACCGACTGAGCTAAATGAGCATATAATTACTTTCTCATTATATTAAATCTATCAGTAGATCGACAAATTTCAAAATGTTTGCACTTATCAATCAGGTTATGGTGCGCTCCCGAAGCACCACAAGTGCAGTCATCTTCGTCAATGTATGGATCTTTACAGTGCTTGCAGGAAATACATGATGGAGTGGGAACTACTAGCTTAATGTCACCCCATTTATAGACTACTTCATTCATGTTATTTAATTTCCTCGCTTTCATCCATAAATATTTGTTGAATTTTCTTCTTGCAAAACGGGCAAATCAGAATTGTACGACGAAATATACGCGGTCTATCTAAATCATGTTGTCGTTCATCTATCCGTAGTTCTATGATACCGTCCCATTGTCCCGTTATATCTAAACCACACAAATCACATTGTTCAATTGTTTTCTTCACGCTCCACCACCCATCCAGTATCAAATGAATCAATTCTTGGCAACCATGTCCAGTATGCAACATCGGCGCGTTGTTTGTTGTACAGGCCATGAATGTACCAACAGTACGGGCCACGTGAACCAATAGATACCCGCATAATCGGCTCACGCTTAAAACTCTTCGTTGTTTCATCCCACACGAGTTCGCTCGACTTTACCGCACACAACACTTCTTCACCAATAGGCGGCTGATATTTATTTGTATCATACCACTCTGCATCAATCGACCATTTCATTCTCCACCATCTTTCTTGGCAACTCTGGTAGCTTCATCCAATACTTAACGTAAGCATTTGTGTCAACAATATCGTACCCGGCGTCATTTTCCCACCCATTCCGCAAATTGTAAGTATTTATTTCAACCCATAGTCCACACGGACAATCGACCGCAACCAAGTATGACCCCGATTTGTCCGGCGGCGTTTGTGCGTCAATCCACTCATTCATCTTTGTTCACCTACTTACCTGGAATTCTCAATTGACGTATATACGCCCCCAAGGAGTTGAACCTTATGTACCAGTTTATAAGACTGGCCCTCAAGACCGTCGAGGACAAGGCGCGAAAAAAACTGGTTTTGGCATATCGGTAAGACCAGTAACTCACCGCTCACTTTTACTTCGCCTCTTTCATAATTCGCTAGCAAATCATGGGCTTTCGCCGGTATAGCGTTTGCCGCTCCTTCTTGCCACATATCGCATATGCGCCTACGCGCCAGTGGTAGTTTAAAGTGAGAAAATCCGTGATAACGCTTGTGAAGGTTTACTGAGACTTCACAGCTCTACACGCAAATAGCGTGCTTGCGGCGCCGAGACTTGAACTCGGATCATCAGATAATGACTCTGATATGCTACCATTACACCACTCCGCCATCGGAGGCTCAATTTCTATGCGCGCATGGCCTCCGCCGCGCGAGTCGAAGGCTGATTCGCCCTTTAGCGTTCGACAACCAGACGCTGTGGCTTTAACATCCCCACGAACGGACATTTTTAGTTTTACATCAAGATTGACGACTTGATTATTCGATAAAGTTAATGTTTTGTTAGTTCCTACAGTCTCGCATTAACCGATCGTACCACGTTTTGTCGCTTAGACGAAGTGTCTCCAAACTAATTGGTTGATATTGTAGAGATTTTTTACCAGTAATATCATAATAAATATTACTTCGGTCATCACCCGCTACAAAATGTCCTTCATCTGCGATGTAATACATTTTTAATTCGGGAAATTCAGTACAAAGAATGTGTGCAAACCAATAACAATTTCCAGCTGTGAAACAGTCAATCACTTGCGCGCCAAATGATTGAAAACGGCGGGCAATAAATTCTTGTACTATCGAGCTGTCGTGTTCCATATACTTTACCTACTTACGCACAAAATGTGCGATAGACGCCGTGGGACTCGAACCCACACTGTACGGATTTTAAGTCCGCTCTCTCTACCTATTGGAGTACGCGTCCATGTGTAATGTTTGGATTGAGAGCAAGGAATTCACTTGCTGTTTCCTCTTTTAATTCTGACTAACCGCACTTTCGAGTCTGCATACTCTACTTTCTGCGTAAAAATCCAGACTTCCGAGAACATTACGAACCTCACCCGCTGTTCTCGCAGGATTTGAGTTTACAATATTTATAGACCCCGAACTACCTACTGGTCTTTGTGTACTCACCCTTGCCGCTGCTGGACTGCAACATCCGACTTGTACTACGGTCAACTCATGGAGCAGAGTTGGTGGGTTTACCTTGTCGGTTGGAGGGGCATAGATGGGAAGATTCCCATCATCCCCTCAACTTTCTATATATATTATATACTAAATTTCAGAAAATTTCAAATTTTAATCTGGCTCAACTTCTGACCGCAAAATGGACAAAATTCTGGAAAATTGTTGGATTTACAAATTGTGCTTTTACCAATAAGTCGCTCTTTATTATAGGTTAAAGCAGCAATATTTTCATTACACTGCGCGCAATCAAAATTTATAATGTAATAAGAATCATCATTATCAGAAACTTCAGTTCTTGTCTTATATCCAAGTTTCATCGTCTCTATAACCGTATATTTCTGCGCCATGATAATATCTTTAATATAGGCGATAACAGGTCGAATAAATTGCTCACGAGAACTGTCATAAGCAATATAGTTATCTTGAAAATCATTCAGTTCCTCACAGAGTTCGTTTCTATCAATAACTTCCATTTATGATTTCCTCTCTTGATTTTCTATATATATTATATATTAAATTAAATTAAAAATCAACTTTCGGACGGAAAAGAAATTTCATCTTCTGTAAGAATATTTGTACCTTCCATCATTAACGTTAAAGTTACCTCGCCAATAGTATTACCATAAAAATTAGTAATTTCTTCAATAGCATCACACCATCCGCCTGCAACTACTATCCCTTTTTCCTTGGTATTTGCTTTTGTTTCTTCTTCATAAAACTCAGCGCAATAACGATAAAAATTCATATTATACTCCTAAACAAATAGTAGCCCAAATGTCTTCTTTAAATTGAGGTAATTCTTTGATTTCATGAATAAAACTTGGTGGTAACTGCAATTTTTTAAATGTTGGATTTACTGTGTATAATTCAGTCGCAGTTCGTGGTTTAATAATATTAGACCAATCATCTGTGATATAATTAGTATATAAGTTTTTTAATGCAGCGATTTCTTTAGGTGACGCTGTTTCATTAAAAATTTGATTTTCACCCTTTTCTATATTCAAACAAAACCAACAATTTTTACTATCTTCAACAAAAGAAGAAAAATAAACATTATTACTATGCGCGCAATGAAAATCAAAGGCGCTTTCACTCATATGTTCACAAGCAATTAAATCTTTACACCATTCAATATTTAAACTTAAAACAATACGACTTGAATATTCTATTTTTTCAGATTCATATACAAGTTCACAATTTTTTACTTCTCTACTTTTATAAATATGTGTACTCCAATCAATGCTATCGGAGCCAATTATATCAGTAGAATTAAAAACATTACTGCTACTGAGCACTTGGCGCGACTGCGATACTTTTTCGCTATTTCTGACATAATTGCAATTAAATACTAAACGACTATCATAAATATGTTGTGAATTTGTAATTTCCATATAATCATAATAATCAAGTATATCTTGTCTACTCATCTCGCAAAAGGTATGCAAATAATATAAAGTACTAATTGGAAAATCATACTTTACTAATTCTTTAAAAGGTATAATAATTTCCTCTGTACCAAGTTTAGATGTCAATTCTTCTCCGCCCTGGCGCAAAATACTTTCAGTAAGTTTCACTTTAACTCCTCCCTTATAACCTCTCCATCTTTTTCTTTATAGCTATAAGGAAATTCATGTTCATTCATAATATATGCCATGCGCGCATTAAGTAGTTTAACAAACTGTTGAACCTCTTTTGTGTCATCAAAATAAGGCACAACGTACTTATGATTTTTTCCAACCAAATCTGCGCCAAGCCTATCACGGCAATACCGCAAGAACTGCGCATAGCTCAAATTCATGACGCGCGCGGCAAAAACTCCATAAGAACCATAAGTTCCATTCGGAAATAAGAACTTATCATGATTTAAACTAATAATATACTTATCTTTATATGAAGGGCTTTGCTCCAAATAGTAGTATTTTTCTGCCATTAGAACTCAATCTCCTTCCATAACTCAATTATTTCCTTAACCTCATCATCACTCAACTCACAAAGAGGTCCCCAATCGTCTGTCCGAAACTTGGTGGCGTCAAATTCCGGCAACTTGCCTTCGAACCTTATAATTTGAGTTGTATCTACATCTTCAAAATTCTTATCAACATATTTCTTAACAGTAGAAGGCGCGAAGCCTGTGGCGCGACTTACCGCAGCATAAGTACCTAACTCTTTATAAAGACGATTAATCTCAATTTTGTCATATTGAGTTATAATTCTCATACTATCCCTCCACTTTCATCTTCTATAAATATTATACCAAAAATTTTCAAAAAAGTCAAAAAAGAAAGCGCACTTTCGTGCGCCCCTTATTGTTAAATTTTTTCAGTATATTGTAAATTAATCCAGCCAGCACCAGACTTTAATTTTCCCCATAGACCGCCATTTTTATCTTTGGCTTCTTCTACAATGGTATAGACCCCACCTTTAGAGATAGTTCCATTTACGGCATAATTTGTACCAGGGCCAGCGCGATAATTTAAACTATTAGCCGTAATTCGCACCTTGTATTCTGGAAGAGCCGTGGGCTTTGCGTGCTCTACGTATTTTGAATTAATTGGACTCATAATCGACATTGTTTTAGCTTCATTTTCATTTATAATAATTTTGGGACTTGTAGTAGAGACTGCATAAACATACCATTTTTGAGATTTAATGGTTTCTGGAATCGTGGCGCCGCCCCAATAAATTGCATTGGACTTTAATGCAACCAAGTCTCCTGGTTTAAAGTCTGAAGTAACTGGTTTTGGGGTAGAAGAACCTTCGTTTAAAAGTTCTGTAATACGCTTGCGCGCGGTATCCATTGTAAATCCAAATTTTGGAAACCAATGAAGTACATCGCCGTGATTTGAACCTAACCCAAGTTTATAACTATCAGCGTGACATAAAACTACTGGCACTTTTACACCATTATAAACAACTGTACCATTTGGGTCTAAATTATAAATTCTACAAAGGAAAGCAGTTAATTGACAAGCCTCTTCATAAACTTGACTTGCATATGTTTTATCATTGAGGCTATCTTCACATATTTCAAACTGTATCCAACCATAATTACATGAACCTTTAGAGCCAGAACCACAGCCCCATGGCCTAAAATTCCATGGCATCGTTTGTACTGTACCCACAGTTCCGTTTGCAAGTTTTCCGATCCAGGCATTTAAACCTGCTTGATAACTAATATGATTCCAGTCGTTTCGATATAGATTTACCCCAATAATTTTGCGTAGTTCTTCTTTGTTTGGCGCATTATCATCTGGTTGTACATAACGCTTAAGAGAGGTATTGTTTGCGCCAGTGCTATGCCAAAGTACGCCTTTAATTGTCATTTTACCCGTATTTTTATAACAGGTTGATTGAGTCATCATACATTCAAGAGGTGGATTTTTTACCGAGTATTTCATTAATCTCACTCCTTTGTATACTGAACCTGCGCCTCGATTTTATCTTTAATATAGGACTCTAAATCGTCAAAAGCTCCGCCAAGATAACTTAAAGCATCATCTGATAAAGTGCGAATAACTGCATTATATGTTTTTTCTAATGCAGCTTTTTGTGCTTCTGCATCAAAGGCGCGATTGTCTTTAAGTTCATCAACATAAGTTTGCTTTGTAGCTACAACACAATCACTAATAACTTGGGATAAAATGCCCGTGTATTTTTGAAGTAATTCATTGTTTGTCTTTTCAGAAATTTCGGCGGTCTTTTTCTTAATTAATGCGACAAGATATGCTGTAAGAACGCCAAGTAAGGGTACGAGACAAACAGTAAAGATTTGTTGTAGTAGTTCTGCCCAATCCATTGTATTTTCCTCCTTTTACTCTAGATTTCATTATAAAGTAGAAAAATTATAGATATAGTACAGAAATTTGAAATTTAATAATAATTTTGCTATAATAAAGAAAAAGGGAGAAAGGAGGTAAACTATGTATACTCCAGAGCAACTCGATAATGTTAGTTCAATTTTAATGATTAATCTATATTCGATTGGCAAGGATTCTAAAGAAATTCAGTTACTTGGTTTTGACCGTAAAAAGAAAAGCCATCTAGCAGTTCTCCATGGCGCGCGTATCGCCGCAAAACTATACAAGTTTGAATTGAGAACGGATTGCAATTGGTGGGATAGATTTTGTCTGCGTTTAAAAGGCTACAAACTTCAGAAAATTGAAAAGGTAAGAACTGATAAAGATGTTGATAAACTAATTAGAGACATCGAACTTCCAAATAATTGTATTGGCGCATTTGAACAGTTTTATACTGATTTTATGGAGAAGAAATAATGATAAGAATTATTATTCCTGCATACAAGGCGCGCGGCACTATCTGTAAAGGATTAGACTCGCTTGTAGCGCAAACAAAGCCGTTATTTATGGTTACAATTGTACAAGACTGTGATGGTGAAGACTATACTGATATTGTTGAAGAATATCGACGTCGTGGACTACATTTAAATCTACTTTCTTTACCAGAAAATTTAGGGCCTGGCGGTGCGCGTCAAGCTGGTATGGATGCAGATACTCAAAGTGACTATTTTATGTTTATGGATGCCGATGATATGTTCATGCCTCGCGCAGTAGAAGTGCTAGGTCGTGAAATTATGACAACCAATTCTGATATTGTTACTTCCAGCTTTATTCGTGAACAAAAAGCCTCTCATGCTATTGTACTTGAAGCCGATAAGACTAGTGTTACTTGGTTTCATGGAAAAATTTATCGTGCATCTTATCTGCGCGAAAAAAATATTAGATTTTTACCAGATTTGCGGCTAAATGAAGATGCATATTTTAATCTAGTCGCATGGAATAGTGCAGATAAAAAAATTAGATGCTCAGAAATAACATATCTGTGGCGTGATAATGAACATAGTTTAACTCGTGAAGGCGGCGATCGCGTTTTCTTTGAAAAAAGCTATGAAGGTTATATTTATGCACAGGTACAAGGCCTAATTGACTTGTATAAACGAGCTTCAAAGGTAATGCCTGAACTTACCGCAGCAACACTATTGCATTGTTATGTATTTATGATGCGCGCAATCCATTATGGTCTGCCAGTTGAAGGATGTCATAATCTACTTCGGCGCCTTGACGGTAATGAAGTCTTTACTGAACAAATTCAAAATATTAGCTTTTGGCAATATATTGAAAAAGCAGTTAAAAGCTGTGCAAGTGATAGCGAAGGTCTTTACTTCTTTAAAGAAAGATTTATTGACTGGTTTAATATTCATGTCAGAGGTATGTAAATGATTTATATTGTAAATGGATTACCAACTTGTGGTAAGTCTACATTTGAATTTATTGTTCAGAAATTTTTAGGGATTAATGCTTGTCGTAGTTTTTCGACTATTGCACCTATCAAAGCCTTAGCCAAAGATATAGGTTGGAATGGTGAAAAAGACCCAAAAAGTCGAAAATTTCTATCCGACCTTAAGGATCTAACTACAAAGTTTAATGACTATAGTTTTAATTGGGTTCGTGACAAAATTAAAGAACAATATCAATGCGCAGCCAACCTGTTTATTCCACACAATAAAGTCTGTATCTTTGTGGATAGTCGTGAACCCGAAGATATACAAAAATATCTAAACTATTATCCTGAGGCCAAGTCATTACTGATTATACGACCTGGCGCCGAACCACCTACTGCATCGAATCATGCTGATGATAGCACATATATCTTTAGTGTAGATTATGATATAACAATTTTCAATGATGGAGATATTCCAAAGTTAGAAGAAACCGCAAAACAATTTATCCAAAACGAAAAATTATGGCGCGAGTAACCACTCGCGCCTAAACTTTATTCAAAATATTTTTTACTAGATAATTGTTTCCAGTTAAGATCGTCAACTTTTACATATATTGCACTTTCATCGATGACATAACATAGATCACCTTTTACTGCGGGTAGATCTTGTAAAGCGGTATCGTCATCGGAAATAAATTTCTGAATCGCAACAGAGCTAATCATTATGGAGTCACCGGTGACTTAGAAGAGTCTTCAATACAATACCATGTTCCTTGACTATTGCAAATATACGTCTTGAGAACATCACCATTAGCACCAATTACAAAAGCACGATCGCCAAATACTGGATCTAGTAATTTTATATCATTAGTAGTATCTACTACATAATAGTTAGAAGGTGCATTAGTGGCACTTCCAACTTTCATTAATTTCCAAGCCATTTTTAGTCCTCCTGATGCCCATCTTGGAAGGCTATTGTATCAATTTCCCAGCTACAAATTTCTTTATATAATAATTCTGCGTAAGTATTACCATGAAAAATTGAATTATAAATACTATAAGTATAATCAATAGTTTTTCGCTCATATAACGGAATTTTCTTTGTTTTATAATATTTATAATAAATATTTTTTATTGTATCACGGCATTGCTGTTTTGATACTTCTTCTAAAGCATTAATTTTATCACTTAGTTGAAGTACAGACTGACGAATTTCAGCTATATCTCTAGACTGCTGCTGATTTTCCTCAACTAATGTACGAGTATAATTACTGAAGAGATTTTTTACAAAAGCGCGACCGCTACGTGTACAAAGTGTAATCAAAGAGATTGCAGAAAGGACACAACCAAGAATGGCCGCAATATCTTTCACTGTTTCCATTGTTTCCTCCTACTTCAAATCTCTATAAAATAGTAGAATTTGACAGAAGGATCACTAAAAAATTAAGAATGCGAAGGAATTATTAGAACATTAAGTTTTATAGTTGGATTGTTAGATGGCGCGCCTTGATTCCAAAAAATACGAAATTTTGCATTACCGGCTTGTGTACATACTGGATAAAAACCAACACTTGATGTAGAAAAAGTAGGAGAAGTAGAATCAAATTTCCGTTGTACAATTACTCTATCATTTTCAGTAAGTGGTGGATAATCTACATCTGAATATGCTTGACCAGAAGTAGTTGTAACTTGCATATCTTCGTAGTTAGTTTTATTATTCAGAATATAATATGTTGTAGAAGTACCTAATCCTGCTTCAACATCTGGCAATAAATAGTCTTCATGTGTAGTTAATGTAGTACCAGTTGTACTATTATAACTATACTGTAAAAATCTATAATGTCCTTTATTTTGTATAGTATCAGTACTAGCATTTCTGGATATATAATCAACAAATCCAAGGCTTGTTTGATCGGTCGTACCATATGCAAGTCGTCCATAGTAAGACCCTTGCCGCATTTGCGGTACACTTGTAAATGACTTAGCACCTGCAAAAGTCTGGGCGCCAGTTGATACTAAACCCGTTGTATCCGCAGATGCATTTGGGAGCGTAATATTTGCAGTACCATCAAATAAAACTCCTTGAATGGTTCGTGCAGTTTTAAGTTTAACAGCAGATGAAGCTGTAGCCGCATCTATCGCATTGTCAGCAGTACCTTTAAAATAAACATTACTACCATCTACATATGCAAACCAACCAGCTTGAGTGGAATAAAGCCCATGTCGATCACTAGTTGTATCTGCTGTTACTGCAAATCTGGCTTCAACTGTGGCAGTACCAACTGTTTTGCCTACAGTTATCTGCGCACCAGCATTGGCGGGCTGTATTACGGAAATTTGCGGTGTACCAGACTTAAACTGAATTAAATCCCCTGCAATAGATGCAGTACCAGATACGTAACACGATCCATTTACCTGTAAATTTGCAAGTGTTGGTTCAGTATCTTCATCTATATTAATGCCAACATGGCGGTTATTATTAGATATGTTATCAAGTTTTATTGCTGCATTTGCCATTAAACATCCTCTCCGAAATATTTATACCAGTCACAGTCATCGACTGTAAGGTCATCGCGCCAACGGATAAATTTGGGATGCCGAATACCTTTGTTTTCAGTATCCATAATTTGCATACCACTAATTTCCATGACTTTTCCTTTATACTCTTTCCAATTTGCGCGAACTTCTTCTGTTAGCCCACTAATTGATCCAACCGCAATTGGTTTTCCATCTTTTTTGCAACCAATTATAAGGCTTCCAGCCCACTTATAAAAGTAGTTTTTTGTCACAGGTTCAATAGGATCTCCATTACTATAACTCAGATAAAAATTTCCTTTTACACATTCTTGAGTACGAATATTTTCCCAATATTCCCAACTTACAATATCTTTCCCTGTATATTCACGAGTCGGCGCATTGGCGCCCATGACAAAAACATCAATGGTTTCTTGAAGTTCTTTCTTAACTTTCATGGTTTGGCGCGCGGGCCGTTTTCCAGGCTGATAGCACGTGCCCTTTTTAGTAATAACAACACCTTCACCACCAGCAGCGAGAATTTGCTGAAGATTATTCCAAAGTTTTTCTCCTTCATAATATTGAGCAAATTCAATATAGTCAAATTCACAATAATTATTTTCAATATGCTCTAAATATTCAAGCCTATTTTCAATGTTACATTTATATATAGACCTATTATTAAATGCAAGGACATCAAAAACATAATAGTGAAGTTTTTGACCTTCGTTTTGGCGCGAAATGGCTTTATCCTTGAGGCAGCCCATAATGGTGGTTACATGATTAGAACCTTCATTATTTGGAAAATATAATTCACCTAGCAGGCAAGTCCCATTTGGCATCGTGTTGAAGAACTGATGGAATTGAGGAACCCAATCAATTTTATTGAGATAGTCACCAGAAACGCTTTTACTGCGCCCAATAAGTTCCATATTACCATCTTCATCTTTGATAAACTTGTAAAATGCGCCATCCATCTTGCGCGCGCCAACATAGTCTCCACTAAAAATTGCAGACTTAACTTCTTGGCGCTTACGTTCTGGAGTCCAAGTACTAGTCGGCGCCCAGTATTTTTGAGCCTCTAATTCATGAAAATTTGTACCATCAATAAAGTTCTTCATATCCACTCTCCTTTTTACTATTTATAGTATACCAAAAAAAAGACCAAAATTCAAATTTCTAGCTTGTAATTTAAACTTGAAAAATAAAGAAAAATATGATATAATAAATTTAGAAATATAAGGGGAAGTATTTAATAATAATGGATATAATTAAAATTGTATTAATAGGAATTATAATTGGATTAATAATTATTATTCCTATAATTATAGTTAATAAAAATAAAAAATTAAATGAATATAAGTCTCAAAGAAATAAAGAATTAGAGTTATACTTTCAGCAGCGATATAATGAAAAAGAAAAAGCTCTTCAAAGTTTGGACGCCCAGATAAAAATACAAGAACAGCGTGTAAAAGAAAAAGAAGCAGATATGACACGCTATCTTGCAGTTGTTCGTCAACGTCAAGAAGACTCCATCCAGCACGAAATTGAGGACTGGGCGCGCAGTGCACAAAATATGGCCAATCTTAAGGCTAAAAAGCAACAAGATCAGTTCCTCTCTGAATGGGCCGACTATGAAGCCCAACTTGATGAACTCAAAGCAGAGCTAAACGAGTACAAACTCAAGCGAGACGTCATCAACCAAGAAATTTTACGCAGTCGCGCCGTATCCGAACAACAAGACTTTTATCGTATCCAAATTCCAGAAACTTATAAACGAGATATTGCAATTTTTGAATCAATTAAGCCTCAACTTTCAAAAATTGACATTTTAAATAAATTAATTTATGATAACTATGTTGCTAAATCAGTAAAGGAAATGGCTAAACGAGTACTCGCAGGTAAAGACCCGCCAGGCATCTATAAAGTAACTAATATTCAAACCAATGAAATTTATATAGGCAAAAGTACCACTTGCGCCACTCGTTGGACAAATCATTGTAAGTCTGCCTATGGTCTTGATGGTGTAGCAGACTCGTTTTTTCAACGCGCCTTACATACTTATGGTATTGACCAGTTTACTTGGGAACTTCTTGAAGAAGTACCCAAAGAAAAACTTACCGAACGAGAAAAGTACTACATCAACTTCTATCAAACTACAAAATATGGATATAATATGAGGGAGGGTTAATGAACTTTACACAAGAGCAAAAACAAATTATAACTACAAATCATTCTAAAGTTGTAGTTCTCGCTTCGGCGGCAAGTGGTAAAACTGCAACGCTTACTGCGCGAGTTCACTTTTTACTTGAACAAGGTATTGACCCTTCTAAAATTGTAGTTATTACTTTTACCAATATGGCCGCAGAAGAACTCTATTCACGTCTAGAACGTCCAAAAGGACTCTTTGTAGGTACAATTCATGCCTATGCAAATTATCTTTTACTTTCGTCTGGTATCTCAACCCGCGAAATTCTTGATAAAGAAGAATTTGACAAATTATTTAATCGCGTAAAAGAAAATCTCTACTGTATTCGTCCAGTTGAACACTTGCTACTTGATGAGGCCCAAGACTCTGATTCGCTTCAATTTGAATTTCTACTTGATATGGTTAAGCCACATAATTTCATGCTTGTAGGTGATTGGCGCCAGAGCATTTACCGTTGGAAAGGTTCAGAACCAGAATTAGTCATGAATATGGTCCAGCAACCAGATATCACAACCTATCCTTTAACAGAAAATTATCGTAATGGTGCTTCTATTCTCAACTATGCAAAGCGCATTATCGCAAAAAATGGTGAGGAATATGAAGACTATTCATATGCTGCGCGCCAAGTACCAGGTCAAGTCATTGAAATTCCATTTACATCACAATCAATTTCCAACTTACTTCTTAAAGATCGTGATTTTGGAAAGTGGTTTGTCTTAACTCGTACAAATACAGAAATTGAACTTATGATGAACTCTTTTACTAAAAATAAAATTCCATTTGATACATTTAAAAAATCACAGTTAGATAGTAACCTCTTGCTAAAGAAATTAAATGAAAACACCGTTAAACTTATAACAATTCATACTGCTAAAGGTCTTGAAGCAGATAAAGTTGTAGTAATTGGTGCCAATTTCTATAATGTAGAGGAGCGATGTATCTCCTATGTAGCAGCGACTCGCGCGCGCGATCTATTAGTATGGACGACAAAGCGCAAGGGTTGGCTAAAGCAAGAACGGTGGGAATAAACTTGATTTTTTCTTTAATTTTTGGTATAATATAAGTAAAGAATGGAGGAAGATATATGCTTGGAAAACCTAAATTTAAGATTGGCGATCATGTTAAATTTGATATTTGGTGTCGTAATGAAAAAATGACTGTTTGTGGATATATTTATATCATAGATCGCTTTGGAACTTTTGAAGATGACACTGACGTGTGTTATGATATTATGACTCATGATAATCGTATTTTATACAAACACATAGGTGAAAAAAGTGTTCAAAGTCAAGAGAATTAGTGATGGCAAAATCTTCCAAGTTTTAGATACATATCTTGATTTAATGTTTCATAAAACGTATTTCTTTATGTGGGATAATGACGGTTGGCGTTGGAGACTTGCTGATGGTTTTGTTCCACCTAACTATGAGGTAGAGAATAATGGTTAAATTTTTTACTGAACAAGATAAAATTAATAAAATTATTATTAAAAATAATCAAATTTTAACTATTGATAATCCAGACTGGTATATTTCTGAGCTTGTAATAGATGAATCAGCAGGTTCTTTAAACAATTTTGTAATTGCCATTCATCGAGTGGAAGATAATAATACTAATGATTTTGATATTGATTTTGAGCCTATGAACGACGAGGAAGACTATGACTGACTATACTATTGATGATATTAAATCATTGAGCTTCCGTGAGGGCGTCCGTACTCGTATTCAGATGTATCTTGGAACCGATGATAATGATGGTACATATCAGGCGCTAAAAGAGATTATAAATAATGCTACTGATGAAGCCATTGCTGGATACGGAAAAGAAATTGAAATCTATGTACATGAATCAGATAATTCTGTAAGTGTTAGAGATTATGGGCGAGGAGTTCCTTTTGGAATTCGAGAGGATGGAGAGAATGTATTAGTTTCTATCTATTCTCGTTCTCATACTGGCGGTAAGTTTGATAACTCTGTATATAAAAATGTAAGTGGACTTAATGGTATTGGCGCGAAATGCGTTTGCTTAAGTTCTGAAAAATTTGTAGTTGAAAGTTTTAGGAATGGTGCTGCTGCCCATGCTAGCTGGGAAAAAGGTATTCTTAAAGAATACGAAGAACGCCCAACGACTCTACCTAATGGTACTTGGGTAAAATTTAAGCCTGATCCAGAAGTATTTAAGAATGATAAAATTGGTTATTCTTTTGATAAAATCTCTGAAGATATAAAAAATATTTCTTATCTATATACTGGAATTACATTTATAATCAAAGGCGAAGGTGGCAAGAAGAATGTCTACTGCGCCAAAAATGGTATCCAAGATTTTATAAAAGATAACTTAAAAACACCACTTCACTCTCATATTATAACAGAAAGTATTGTAGATGGAAATGACAAACTTGAAATTGCTTTTCAATGGGGATCGAAACATGAGGAAAGTCGTGTCTTCGTTAATGGTCTACTGTGTCCAGAAGGTGGATCCCCGATTACTGGCGCAAAAACCGGAATTACACGTACTTTTAACTCGTTGTCAAGGCAAAACTTTGATGGCGATGGCATACGAGCAAATCTGTTTTATGTCATCAATTGCTCTGTGGCGCAACCTTCTTTTGCTAACCAGACGAAGTCAAAAATTAACAATGCTAATTTGCGAACTATGGCTTCAAATGCATTTTCCAATGCTTTAAAGCAGATGAAATTAAAGTATACAGATGAGTTCGATACTATTGTTGAAATGCTTAAAAAAGTTGCTCGCGCGGAGGCCGCAGCAGAACGTGCGCGTCAACAAGTACTAAACGCAGCAAAAGAAATAGAAAAAAATCAAAAACGCAAAGTTTTTGCTTCAGACAAACTTAAAGATGCTGAATTTTTAGGACAAAATTCTACACTTTTGGTAGTTGAAGGTAACAGTGCTATGGGTGGTATGTCTCAAGCGCGCGACTATAAAAAGTATGGCATTTTAGCTATACGAGGAAAGATTATTAACTGTCTTTCTAATCCAGAAGAAAAAATCTTTCAAAATGACGAAATTAAACTTCTGTTAAGCGCTATGAACATTACACCCAATCATTATAATGCTTCTAAATTAAGGTATGGGCGCCTTGCCATTTGTACAGATGCTGACTCAGATGGTTATCATATTGGACTACTAATTCAAGCAGCACTTGCGTACTTGGCGCCGGACTTCATCAAAGAGGGAAGATTGTATTGGCTACGATCACCACTTTACATCATTGAAAATCGTGGCAAAGAAACCTATTATTTTTCTGATGATGAATTCAACAAAGATAGAGCGAAACTTAAAGGCGAAGTAACTCGCGCTAAAGGTTTAGGTGAATTGCCAGCAGAGACGGCTCATAAATCCATGTTTACCGATGAATATCAGCGCATGGAGCCGCTAGAATGGACGGAAGAAGGCTTAAATCTTTTATATGATTTAATGAGTGATGAAGTCGATCCAAGACGAGAATTTATTATGAAAAACATTGATTTTTCTACTGTACGCGAATGAAACAAACTAATTGCCCGAATTGCGGCGCGCCTTATGACCTGGAACTAACTAAATGTCCTTATTGTGGGACAAGTTATTTTGATTTATCTTTTATTGATTTTGATACAACAGAACCGTTTTATATAAAAATACGGCGCGAAGTTGTGGTTGAAGGCCAAAAACGTCATGCTATCTTTACTATTTGTGTTTTACCAGAAATTATGGAAACGGAAATAACTCACGATTATGCTTATGTTACTGGTCCAAATGATGCAATAATGGCATCTTGTATTCAGCATTCAAATATATCACTAAACCTTGGTTTTAAAGGCGTACCAAATCAAAAAGATGAAATTATGAGACTGGAGATAAAAGATAAGATAGAAAATGAGCAAAAAGATGAATAAACATGAGATAGATAAAATTAAAAAAGAATTCGCCGATCTACCAATACAACCTCTTAATTTAAAACCAGAAGAAAAAAGTTTTGAATATTATAAAGGCTTCTATGATGCAACTCATCAGTTTATGCAAACTTTTGAAAAATTAATCGAGACAGGCGCGCTTAGTGGAACAAAAAGGAGACAAAATGGATTGGTTTGATGAACAGTATGACCCAGTTCGTATTTCTACTAATAGCGAATTTAAACACGCAGAAGGGCAAATTATTATTAGCTTTAATCATCTTCCAAAGAATTGTTATGAATGCCCAGTTCACATGAGTTCTTATGATGAAGATGGTTTTTTTGGTGATAATATGATATATTATTGTCCTTTTGGTGGAAGCAACCGGGGAAGCGCGATTAAACGTCCCGAAGGCTGTCCAATTAAGAAAGTAAGTAAAAATAAAAAATTTTCAAAGATTAAAGAAGAAAAAGAAATGGAAGAAGTAGTAGAAAGAGATATTGCTTATGGAGAATATCTTAATGACTGAATCTATATTTGATAGGCTTGTTAAAGTTCTTGATACAAATTTCGGATATGTCAATGAAGAACCCGCAGAAAAAGTAGCAAAGCGAATAATGAAGGCTGGCCTTTTGAAAGAGGAAAAGTCCCAGAATTGGGAATATCTTTTCAACGCTCTTGACGGAACTCCGTGCTATAGATGCCCTGTTTGTAAAGAACTTGAATCACGAAAAACAAACTTTTGTCCCAATTGCGGAGCTAACATGAGAGGTAATTAATGAGTAATTTAAAGCAAATAGTTGAAGAATCCTTTGTTCAATATGCTGGTGCTGTTCTTCAGTCGCGCGCTCTAATTGATGTGCGTGATGGTTTAAAGCCGTCTGCGCGTCAAATCTTCTACTCCATGCTTTTACATAAACTTACTAGTAAAAATCCATATAAAAAAACAGCTAATGCCGTTGGCATGGCTATGGCAGACTTCTACATTCATGGTGATTCAAGCTGTGAGGGCGTTATTATGCGCGCGGGACAGCCTTTTGCGATGCGCTATCCATTAGTAGATGTAAAGGGTAATGCTGGTTCGCTTATTGAAAGCGGAAACTGGGCCGCAATGCGCTATACAGAATCTCGTCTTTCTAAACTCATGGATGTCATGTTTGATGACATTGATAAAGATACA
>Ga0310697_10001985_pt1 | contig 22493 bp, 24 predicted proteins | sample 172DNAGHGlowgp2_FD_203883 | JGI IMG/M metagenome (GOLD analysis project Ga0310697, IMG submission 203883) | Sheep rumen microbial communities from Palmerston North, Manawatu-Wanganui, New Zealand - 1728 DNA GHGlow gp2 (v2) (version 2) | ecosystem: Host-associated > Mammals > Digestive system >...
ATTTCATCGCCATGCGCTGTATCCGTAATGTCAACCGGAAACGCTATCAGAAGATCGTCGCAGGCGTGATGATTGCCGTCAGCCTCTGGCTGATTGTCTCCAATATCCACTGATAAATCGGGATTTGTCGAATTGATTCCGAGAGAAAGAGTAAGTTAAATTCCCTGTTTATCGAACGAAATAGGCCCCTGCAGACCTTATGGGTTTCAGGAGTCTTACTGTGTAGGGGAACGTCCCGCGAACGCGGCCGGAACGCGCCAGCGCATACGGTTGCAACCCATTACAAACTGCAAAGAATCTTGGCGTTACTCAGAAATAATCCGTTTTTTTGTAAGTCAAAAGTATATGCTCGCTCCAAGCCACAGAACCCGGATATTGCGGGTGTTCTCTTCCGCAGTGGCTGGATGGAGTCCTGGGGCCGCGGAATCGCCAACATAATGGATGCCTGCGAGCAGGCCGGTCTCCCCAAACCGGAATTCGTCAAAGCCCCCTGGATTACTCGCATCATCTTCCGATTCAAGACCCCGCTCACACCATATTTGAGTGGTAAGGGTGGTAATGGCTCATCAAGTGAGCCGATAAATGAGCCGTTAAATTATTCCAACATCCAGGCATCTTATCCTGAATGAACACCACCGCCGACAGCAGCATCAAGGTGATGGCCGCACAAAAAGCGATGGCAAAGGGAAATGCTTTCGCAACCCGGTTGCAAACCATTCTTCGTATTTTTGCAGTGTTATGAGAATTGGACTTATCGACAGGGCGATGTTCGCCGTCATGGCGTCGGCCTGTATCAAAGAGCTCAGGATAGAGCACAACGACTGGAACGGAAGAGCCATCCGGAAGAATGCGCGCAGTCGGTTTTCAAAGATGCTGAAGGAGACACCTTCCATCGGTTCCTACCGCAGCAACTGCTGGAAAATGAATCTGGTGGGCGGCGCCGTATGGTTCTCCCTGTATGAAGCGGTGGAAGAGTTGTACGGGAAAATGAGTGACAGTCTCTACGGCAAGATGTGCAATGCCACCTACGCCATCCCCTTCATGGCCCGGAAGTATGCCTCCACGCCTTTCTTCACAGAGAAGTACCAGGATGCCTACATCCGTAAGATCGACAAGGCGAACCGTATCAGGTCGGAGTATAACTGGACAACCCATTACGAGAAAGGCCCCACGCCGGATTCGCTGAAGATACGCTTCACCACCTGCGGTCTCTGCGCCCTCGCCACCCGCACCGGCCACCGGGATATCCTTCCGATTATGTGCCAGACCGACTACACGGTGGCGGATGCCATCGGCACATGCCTGCATCGCGACAAGATGCTGGCCACCGGCGACACTTGCTGCGACTATCTCTATACACGTCCCGGGTCCGATGCGGAAAAGGAATGGCAGGAGGAGCACCCGAAAGGAACATTTAATTCCAAGTAAGCCGATGAAGAAGGAATACAAACCCCTCAATCTCGTCATGAACGGGCGATATGCCGTCCTTTACGGAAAACTGTCCTCAGAAGAGCAGGAGGCCGTCCTTCAGCGTGTCGGAGCGCTCATTGAAGCGGAAAAGGATTACACGGACAAGGGAAATTTCGGACATTTCTGCAATATCTTCCCGACCATCGCCATCGACGAGGTCCTCCAACGCAGCGGCAAGAGCCCGGACGAGGCGTTCCAGCTGATATCCACTCACATGTGTGCAGCGCTTACACCGAAAGCCTATCAGAAACTCTCCCGCCTTCCGTTCTTCTTTCCGCTCATGCGGAAAGTCATCCCCATCGGGTTCAAGTACGGATCCGGCAAAGGTTGGAAATATGTCTGGCACCCCGAGGACCCGAAGGAGTACTATCACTTTGAGACGCTGGAATGCCTGTACCGGTATGAATTCGGCAAATACGGTGTTCTTGAACGCTTCGGGCCGATGTTCTGCCGCAGTGATATCATCAACTATGGTAGCCTCCACAATATCGATTTCAAGCGCACCCAGACTCTCTGTCAGGGCGGTCAGATGTGCGACTTCTGCTTTGTGAGTCACCGCAAGGGAGAAGTCTGGGAAAGGACAAAGTCTATTTGACAGCCTTGGCTGCCAGCCTGTGCCTGGACTCATCCCGGTGGATGGTCACGTTCCGGAAAAAGGACCCTTCCGGTACATACGGCTATTTTTCGTTCAGAAAAATGTACAAATTCGGGTAAAACTCGTTGGAAAAATTACGAAGAATGCTTGAAAAGTCGTTGGAAAAAGTGTAACTTTGCAACCGTCCAAAGGATAAGACTATGCTGAAAAGGAAAATTGAGGACGCTCTCCTTGCGTGGAAAAACAAGCCCGGGCATAAGCCCCTAGTGATAATGGGCATCCGCCAGTGCGGAAAAACATATATCTCGCAGCACTTCGCTGAGCAGAACTACAAGAATGTCGTCTATATGAACTTCATCAAGCAGCCGGAGCGAATTGGTGCCTTCGTCGGATCAAAGGATGTGGACAGCATTCTGCTCAACTTGTCGGCGCAAATCAAGGGCGTCAAGTTTATCCCCGGAGAGACATGCCTGATCTTTGATGAGATCCAGGAATGCCCCGAGGCCAGGACTTCGCTCAAGTTCTTCAATGAAGATGGTCGCTTTGACGTGATTGCCACTGGCTCCCTGCTGGGCGTTCAGGGCTACGGCAATGAGCTCAAGAAACGGCGTCGCAAGATGATTCAAAAGAAAGAACTGGGCATCAACTCCGTCCCCGTAGGCAGCGAAGATATCATCGAGATGTACCCGCTTGACTTTGAGGAGTTTCTCTGGGCCAACGGATTGAATCAGAATGTCATCGACGCTCTCAGGAAGTTCTACACGGAGGAAACGCCGGTTCCGGAAGGAATCCACGTTGCCTTGAAGAGGTTTCTGAATCTCTATGTTGCTATCGGCGGACTCCCCGCTCCCATCAATGCCTTCCTGGCAACAAACAACATGAACGCCGTGAGCGAGGAATACAAGGGCATCCTGAAGGAGTACCGCGACGATATGGTCAAGTATGCTCCGGACAAAGACAAGCCCCATATCCGCGAGTGCTTCAATTCCATCCCCAAGCAGCTGGCCAAGGAGAACAAGAAATTCCAATACAGCAAGGTTAAGCCCGGCGGACGAGGTGAAACCTATCTGGGCTCCCTCCAATGGCTTGAAGACGCCGGCATTATCTGCCGCTGCTACAATACCGACATCACCGGCCTCCCGATGGAAGGCAATGCCAAGGACAACGTTTTCAAGGTGTACACGGCTGATATCGGCCTGCTCATCGAGATGCTGGGACCCGGGACCAGGGCGGATATCCTGCAGGGCAACCTGGGAGGATTCAAAGGCGCTATCTTCGAGAATCTGATGGCTGACACACTTCACAAGAAGCAGCAGAGCCTGTACTACTTCCTGAAGGACTCGGGCCTTGAGTTGGACTTCCTCGTCCGGATGAAAGGCGAATGTGTCCCACTTGAAGTGAAAGCCAAGACGGCCCAGGCCAAGAGTGTTCAGACTGTCTTGAAGCATGCGGACAAATACCACGTGAAGCACATCATCAAATTCGGCGACTACAATGTCGGCCGGGAAGGCCAACTGCTCACACTCCCCAACTATATGCAGTTCCTCCTGGATCTGGAGCCGGAAGAAATCGTCCTCGAACCAATCGACGTGGACGCCGTCAACGCCCTAGCAAAGAAGATCCTTGGCTAATTTGAGAACCCGCTTCGTGCTTTGAGACTATGATGGAACGGAATGAAAGATGTAAGTGTTTACTTTGTAAGCGTGAGCGAGCCAATAAAACGGGCTCGCATATCGTTCCGTCTTTTCTCATGAAACGCATCAACTCTCACGATGGATGCTTACAAAGAGATCATGAGGTTGGTTTTGAAATTCGCTCAAGCGGAGTAAAGACATACTTTGGACGCAGCATCTATCGTGAAGTACGCGAAGAGTATACCGATGATCAAAGCATGATGGAATCTAGGTTTAACCCAGATATGCTTGATCATATTATATGTTCCGATTGTGAATCTTGGTTCTCTCAACTTGAAAGTAGCTACGCAAAAAGCATAGATTTGAAGGGTAAGCCAGACTCGCTCATAACCAACAACAAATCATCAGGATTGGATGCTATGTTGTTTTGGTGCTCTATTCTTTGGAGATGCTCTGTCACTTGTCATCTAGGCAATAGTCTTCATCCAGACTTTGAGAAAAAGCTTCGACGTGTTTTACTTAAGAAGAGCATCGATGGTACAAACCTTCAGTATGCGCTAATCCGTTGCTTTGATTATTCAAAGCAGTATCCAGGAGCTACAGTAGCTATAATGGAATCAAAGAAAGATACTGCCATCCTTATGATAGATGAGTATCTTCTAATTATGTATAATGGCAATCCTGCAGCAAAGAAGAAATCCACTTTCTTGGGAGGGAGAGTTCAGTTTACCCCTTCGCAAGAAGTAGTGTTTAATAACGGTACTGAGAATGAGAGAATATCGTGTATGCCGGAGGAAGTATTTGAACAGTTTCTTTTAGGCATTTGCTACTATGCAGCATCACAGATGGACATTAGAGGGAAAATCAATCGTCTGCATTCTGCGTTATATGGTGTGCCGGCGCCTCCGGGAATAATGGAAGAAATACTAGATGAGATGTCGAAAGCCAAATTGGGTGATGTCTATACTTTGCCCAATTACGCTAGATCATTTAAGACCGTGATTGATCGTCATAGTACAGGTCGTCAGGAACAATCATACATCGAGCCGCGGGATTCCAAGAGGGATAGTGGCGACTTCCCTATCATGAAGCAATAATGGTTGTTTATCCTTGTTTTGTCGGAATATGTACCGTATTTGTACCACGATTCTCGTAACTCACTGATTGAACGGTCAGTCTAATTTCTGCATCGGCAAGTAGATTATTACCGCATCCATCCTTCGACTCGGTACACTTTTTCGCACAATTTCTTCTCTTGCTTAGTTTCAGAGTCTCTAAACCACACTTCTATCCGAGCCGCATAATAATCTTCCCAATCTCCTTCATAGATAGTAAACTCTTTCTGCTCGACCACTTGAGAGAAAGACGACGTGGCGTTAATTGATACGGTGCTTCGTTCTGGCAATCTATCTTCAGATAATTGTATGTTTTTCGTGACCTCATAGCAACGAAGAAACACTTCACCTGCAGGAAGAGCCGGATAGTAAAAATCGTACTTATAGATACCACCTTGGAAACTATTCCTTACTTGTAAATATGTGTTTGAGTCAAGGCTGTCAATAGATACCTTCTGACCCGATTCGTAGTCAAGCGGTATATAATACTCCAACCCATCAGGAATACGATGCTGTCTGCCGAATCCGTCTGGACCTAACATCGCGCCCATGACTAGAGGTATCCATAACAAGATTACTATAATGACGGAAAGCCCAAAAGATAGGAGGCCTTGCCACCATTTTTTGTTGACAATCAAAATCACCCACGATACCGGAAGTGCAATCACTACCAAAAGTAACAATATACTTACAATGCTTTCTATAACTGAGGGTACTGTTCTAAACAAGAACATCAATCCCAACATTAGGACACATAGCAGTATTGGGAATGTCCACCAAAATTTCAAAACTATTCTTTGCATATAAAGGTGACGGTATTCTATTTAACGATTACAAATATACCACAAAACTCTGACATACAAACGAAAAACCCTTCCTGCATCTCTGCAAGGAGGGTTCGTCTTGAGAATGGAAGCGATCCGTGGGTGGTTTACTCACCGGTGGCGATCCCTAGTCCCGCCCTCCCCGGTCTATCCGGCTTAACCTCAACTGTTCAGCCCCGACAGATACACTCTGCCGGGGCTGTTTGATTATTCCGCCGAAAGGTGGTAACGTACCACCTTTAAAAGTGGTATGCCCTTATGCCGACGGGATGATGAACACATCCCACTGACCGTCCTTCTCGCGCCTGGCGATGAAACCCTTGTCGGTCATTGACTTCAGGTGCTTCTGGATAGCGGAGGTGTTGATTCCGATGGTTTTGGCCAGGGCCGTGATGGTTATTCCGGGTTCTGTCATCAGCACATTCAGGATGCGGCCGGAGTTCTGGCTGCGGAACGCGATGCGCTGGCCATCGTACCACCAGACGTTCGGATCCCGGGTCTGGATGAAATCAATATCGTTCTGGACCTCTTCCATCACCATCTTCTTGAACCAGTTCACAAACTTGCGGGCTTCCCGCAGGCTGGCGTGTGAGCCATCGCTGGGTACCGGTCCCACCACCAGGTCAGCCTGGTGCAGCGCTTCAAGATAGTCCTTCTTCTTCCGGCTGCGCACAACCACCATAGGATAATCGTGGCGCGCCAGGATGAAATTGACCAATAGCCGCGCGATACGTCCGTTACCGTCCTCGAAAGGATGGATCCGGATATACCGGTAGTGGAAAAGCGCTGCCAGATCCAGTGGGTTATACTCTCCGGAGGCCTCAGCCTCGTTGTACCAATCCACGAGGTCCGTCATCAGCGCAGTGGTCTCCTCCGGTGCTGCGTATTCGAAACGGTCACCATAGCGAGTGATCACACTGTTAGGACGTGTCTTGTAGCAGCCGGCGTGAATGACATAACTCGTCACCGTCCCATCAGGTAGAGTCCGGTAAACGGTATAGTCCTCCCGGAGCAGCGTCTGGTGCAGCTGACGGATGAAGGTCTGCGTGAGGGGTGTATTCTTCAGCGTGGATTGCTCCTTCATCATCAGAAGTCCCACATTGCTGGCCTTCATTTCTTCGAAGTCCTTCATCTCGGCCTCGCCCACCACCTTGCCAAATAGCAGCAGAAGCTCCGTCTGGCCATAGGTCAGCGTGTTCCCTTCGATATGGTTGCTGTTGTAGTTGAACTCAACGGTAAACTTACGGCTCAAACGGTCTCTGTCCCTTTCCGACAGAGGCTGCAAAGCTCGCCAGGCCTCGTATGTCTCTTCCCAATTCATACTCGATTTTTTTGCAAATATAGCAAAAAGGTGGTAACATACCACCATTTAACGGAATTCTTATGCAAAATATCCCCGAAAGCCCCTATCTTTGCAGAGAATTCAACTACAGGAGATAGGAGGTGATGTATTGGCGGGGTTTGTGAATACTGGCGGGAATCCGTCTTATGAGAAGATACGGGCAATACGCGGGATGCCGGTGTCGAGGCCCCGCCGATGTGACCAACCTGAAGCTCGTCATCCAGGCATCCGACCCTCATGGCAACGGTATCACTCGTGCCTAGAGCAAGGCCGCACCTTTCATATTTTGTCCCCCGCCCCTTCACTATCATGATAAAAAGGTGTCACCCTCACAATTTCGGGGACAATTCGGGGACAAACTTGAAACATTGTTTTTATTACACTATTGATTTACAATAATATACGAGTTTGAACTATTTCCTGCATCGGGAAATAACCGAAATAAACGGGGATTATCCAGTAATAGTTTTTTCATTTTTTTTGCGAAGTTAGACAATTTTTGTCTATCTTTGCAAATGAAATATTATTTATGATGCTACTAAAGAGTATATCAGAGTGGATTAAGGACAGGCCTCGTCACGGATGGTTCACTTTCACACATGATGAAGTTGTAAAAGCATTTCCTGAGATGACACCGGGAGCAATGTCACGTGCGTTGACCAGACAGGTAAACAAGGGACGTATTATGTCACCTCTTCGGGGATTCTATGTTATTATAACTGATGAATATGCACTCCGGGGCACTGTTCCTCAAGCGGTATATCTTGACCAGATGATGCAGCATCTCGAACGTAAATATTATGTTGCGCTTCTGAATGCCGCTGAATACCATGGGGCAGCTCATCAGGCACCGATGAGTTTCAGCGTGATGATTGAACCTCCTTCTATGCGGAACAAGAAGACAGATAAGTATCATACTCTATATTTCTGCAAGAGTCATATCCCTGAGACCTATGTGGAACGCCGTCAAACGATGACGGGTTATATCAATTTATCCGGTCCTGAACTGACTGCTGTTGATCTTCTGACTTATCAAGATAAGATTGGAGGTGTAACAAGGGCCGCAACTGTTCTTGCGGAACTGGCTGAAAAACTGGACTTTAGCAAGCTTGATGAATTGTTTGTCAAGTCCGTGCCAGTGACCAGTTTACAACGGCTCGGATATATATTGGATGTTGTGCTGGAACAGCAGGCAGTAGCAGATTCTATGCATAATTTAATCAAGGCGGCAGGTGAGACTTTTCACGCCGTTCCTTTGAAGCCAGGTAAGTCCGCTGATGGTTGTGAGCTGAATGCTCGGTGGAAAGTGGTTGTTAATCAAAAAATTGAAATAGACGATTTATGATACCGGTACCTTTCATTACAGAGTGGAGCGATAAGGCTCCGTGGGTTGCAGACAGTTTTGTGGAGCAAGACCTGATAATTACACGCGCTCTGACTGATATTTTCTCGGACGAATTCCTCGGCGACACCACCGGCTTGCTTAGACCACAGCTGGAATACGATCCGCTTGCCGCCTGGGAACGAGTCCGCGACGAAATCGTTGCAAAACTGCTCCCTTCCAAGTAGGTAAAGGACCGGGAAAAGGGCCAAAACCCTTATTGATAAATCAAGAGTCCGGCTACCGGCTTTTGAGTATCACCAGCACATCCCCCGCCAGGAGTACCGTATCACCGTGAGGAATGATTTCCTCTTCACCCCGTTGAATCAGCAGGACCAGTCCGTCGGAATTTGATTCACTGATGGCCTTCCCGTCCCGTTTCCCGCCTTTCTTGACAGTCTTCTCCAGCAGGAAGGTCTCGGTATCCTCATAAGTCTTCGTTACCAGAATGACCCGGTCGCCTGCCTGAAGTACGGTGTCCCCTCTCGCTGTAATGCGCTCCTTCCCGCGAATCACCAAAGCTATCAGCATATTCCCCGGCAATCCCAGATCCATCACCTTCTTTCCGTTCCACTTGCTCCCGGGACCGATGTCGATGCGGCCGAACTGCATCTCCGTTCCTTCGGAATAATCGTTGAAAGTTTTCATCACATTATCCCCGGTGTCCAGCATGTCCAGCTTCCGGGCCACCCAGGGAATCAGCGAACCTTGGAGGGAAATAGAAATAAGCACAATGCAGAACACGATGCTGAAAAGATCATGGTTCAGGTTCCCTGTGCCCGTGAAAGCCATGATGGCAAATACAATGGACGCCGCTCCCCTAAGGCCGACAAATGATACCAGCCACTGCTGCCGGGCAGCATATTTCCTGAAAGGCGACAAGATGCCGAACACAGTCGCCGGACGGGCCACCAGCAATACAATTGTCATTACTGATGTTCTGAAAGATAATTGATGAAATAAACGATAGGAAGAGACTCCCTGCTGCTAAATCCGCAGCCTGCAGATCGAATACAAATACCTTTCAAAAGTACGAGTCCCCGACAATGCGATGAAAGAAGGTGTCAGGAACGGATGAAGATTATTATTGTCGATGACCTTTCCGGATTTGACAACTCGGAAAGTCGATTTAGTCTGAGGCGAAGGCCGGCGTCCGGTATTCGTAGTCCGGACAGAAACAGAGTTGGTGCTGTTGTTTCCTGTAAAAGAATACCCCTGGGCGGCAGTGATGCAGATGTCCCGGTTAATGGTATGGTCAACAGCATTCTCGGATGACGAACGCTCGGAAACAGAATACCGGCTTTCGGAAGATGAGCCCCCGCTCACGTTGTCCGGCTTGCCCCCGGAAAACAGGGACAACAGCAGAGACAATATCAGAACGAATCACTTCATCATCGCAAAAATACACATTTTCACGCAGCGGAGCAAGAGAAATCAGCATAGAAATAGAAGACGCCCAGCCCGCAGATATAAGGAAAAGCGGTCACGGTCAGCAGGTGTTCGAGGGCGCAAAGTGCCGCCCCGAGGAGCGTCAGTTGACACGAACCCCAAATTTTTTTGTCTAACTTTTGGGGTTCGTGTCAGACTTGAGGTCGATCATTCTAAAGCTTCTTGGCTGATTTCTTTACTTCCTCATGATAGAAATAATTGGCGACTACCGGGAGCTCGCCGAAAGCACTTCGCTTAGAATCATCGTCACGGACATAGACCATTCCTTCCCGGGCGGTATATTCCCGGAGCTGCTGATCAAGCGCTGTCCAATAACTGCGGTCTTTCTTGGAATAAATCCGGTAATAGAGTTCGTCAAGTTCCGGATGGTTATTATGAATCCAGTCCAGGATGACGGGCCGATAGTCTCCGCGAAGGTTCAGGTTCTCCAGCCACACCAGGTTACACTGTCCTTTTGCCCTCTCAATGATGGCTTCCACATCGGTGATCCCGGGGAAGATGGGAGAAATGAAACAAGTGGTCTGCACGCCGGCTTCATAGAACTGGCGCATGGCTTCCAGCCTCCGTTCGATGCTTACGCCCTTGTCCATGGCCTTCCTGAATCCTTCATCCAGCGTATTGATGGACCAGGAAACGCGGGCGCCAGGGAAAGTCTTGATGAGGTCCAAGTCCCTCAGGATAAGGTCGCTCTTGGTGGAGATACTGATTTTGCAACCACTTCCCTGCATCTGCTCGAGGATGGCCCTGGTGCGCTTGTACTTTGCCTCGTGCGGCTGATAAGGATCGGTCACGGAGCTCAGGAACAGTTCTTTACCCTTATATTTGGACGGATCCTTGACCTCCGGCCAGGTTTTCACGTCCAGGAAGGTGCCCCACTGCTCCGGATGATTGGTAAAACGCTTCATGAAGGAAGCATAGCAGTATTTGCACGCGTGAAGACAACCCACGTAAGGGTTGACGGCATAATCCGATACAGGGAGGTTTGATTTGGAAAGTACAGTCTTGACTTCTATCTCTTTGATAGTCATATCGATTATTCTTTGTTTGATTTGCGGTATTGGAGGGGTGTAAGGCCGTAGCGCTTCCAGAACTTGAATGTATAGATATCTTTCACTTGACCTCCAATTCGTTGATGCACCATGAGAAAGCGGCCGCCAGTCTTTTGTCTCCGTCCTGGAAATGATTCCCTGGATTCCAGACCAGCGTGCAGTTTTCTCTTCCAATCTGAGCCTTGAGAAGTTCATATTCGCCTCGAACGCAGTCTCCTACACGGGCAATGGCGTGGTTCTTCACGTGCTCTTCCTGGTCTCCCAGGCTCAGATAGACCTTCCCGGCTTGCACCGGATTCCCTTTTGCATAGTCCAGCCAGTCCTTGATCCATAAAGAAGGCGATGCTGCAGCGATGGCGGCAAAACGGTCTGTCTGCATGGATGACCAAAGGGCGAAAAGACCGCCCAGGGAGTAGCCGCCAAGGATGACGGGGAGTTTTCCATATTCGGCCTCAAGCGCAGGAAGAAGCGATTCCTTCACATAGCGGAGCGTATCGCCGGTCTGTGTTCCCACTTCCGGTTTCCGGCTGATGGCATCGTCGTGCCATGGGGTAAGGTCCAGATCCCAGTCGAAAACCTGAAATGCCGCCAGAACGAAAGGAACCCCGCAGCTCTCGGCAATCAACTCCGTCGTACGGTCGAAGATGCCGCGCTCATGATTCCCAAGCGTCTGAATCAGAATATATTTTGGGTTAATAGCGTCTGACAGAAAGCACTCACGGCCGTTTATGATGGAAGTTTTGTGGTTCATAGCATACAAAGATATGCATTATTTTCTGAAAGCAAAGGGACTTCCTTCCAGCCATCCTGACGGCTTGAGTCTCACCGAGAAACAAGAATATACCCGCTAAACGCTTTTCCCAAGTTCGTATGCCTCTTCCAGCTTGGCGCTGCTTGAGATTTCCCGCGGATCATTGACACCGCCGCAGAATAGAAGGCCTTTGAGGCTTGCCTTCTCAAAACAATCTATCCAGCCCTGCAGGCCGCTCTCGGCACGCTTCGGCGTGGATTCTTCGTCCTCGGCCGCTGTGGTCAGCAGATATATGTCGCGGAAGCGGTAATCCTTGGGATACATTGCATTCATACGGTCAATGAGCGTCTTCATCTGGCCAGACATCTCATATGCAGAACTTGATTTCCTTGCCCCGGAGCGAAATGAACTCCACTTCGTTTCCGGCCTCTTTGGCGCCTCCGGCAAATCTTTCTGCCAACGCATTGCTGTTGGAACCAGGTCGGAGGCTGGTTGATATGACCACTACTTTTTTCATAATGACAAAGTTACGGAAATATTTCCTTCTCCCGCTTTAAGGAATGACTTTAGTTCATCCAAGGATTCGTATTGAATCTTGCCCAGACGGGTATAGCTCCAGGTGTTGCTACCGTAGAACAATACAATCTGATTACCGCTATACAGGATGACATCACCGGGTTGCGTAGTGATCTGGGAATTGTTTGCAGGTAGCGTGAGTCCCAGCGATCCCACCTTCTCGAAGCCGCCGTAATCATGGGCCTCATAGGTAATGGATGCTTCGCTTAGTGCTGCCACAAGGGCTTTAGTGGCTTCGTTGTCTTCAATCTTCACCGGAAGCGTCTTTCCGGACACGGTAATCTTGATAGTCTCTGGCATGGTGGTATCGGTTTCTCCGGAATTGTCGTTGCCATTATTCTCTTTGCCTTCATTGTTCTCTTCCCGGGGTGTATCGGGTACAACCTGGTCGGGAAGTTTCTCGCAGGCTAGAATAAACGTGGACAGGATTCCGACGGCTAATGTGCGAATCATACTATTTCAGATTTGCTTTGAAGAAACGCTCAATTATGTCGTAGGGAATTACGCCGGCGACATCGTCGTAGAGGTCAACATGGGAGGCTCCGGGGATGATCATAATCTCCTTGTTCCCCTCTACAGCACTCACTCCTTCGACATGACGGCCGGTCATGCGCTCGAAGGCATACTCGCTGAAATAGCGGCTGTGGGCCTTTTCGCCGTGGATGAGCAGAACGGGATTCTCGATTTCACCCGCCCAGGCCAGCAGAGGCTGGTTCAGGAAGCTCTGGCAGCCGATGACGTTCCAGCCGTCTGTGGAATTGCCGCTGCGCTTGTGATAGCCGCGCGGGGTCTTATAGTAGGCGTGATAGTCCTTGACGAACCAGGGGGCATCCTCGGGCAGGGGGTCGATGACGCCGCCGGCGCGCTCATATGTGCCTGAGGCATAATCCTTCGTGCGCTGGGCGGCCAGGGCACGGCGCTTTTCCTGGCGCTGCGCAGGCGTGTCCTCGCTGGCGAAATAACCTTCCACGTTGACCTTGCTCATATCGTACATCGTACTGGCTACGGTTGCCTTGATTCTCGGGTCAAGCGCTGCAGCGTTGATCGCCATTCCACCAAAACCGCAGATGCCGATGATGCCGACGCGTGCAGGATCGACCAGGTCACAGGTGGAAAGGAAATCCACTGCGGCCAGGAAATCCTCGGTATTGATGTCAGGAGACGCCATCCTGCGAGGTTCGCCGCCGGACTCACCGGTGAAGGAAGGGTCGAAGGCGATGGTCAGGAACCCGCGCTCGGCCATGTGCTGGGCATAGAGGCCGCTGGACTGCTCCTTTACGGCGCCGAAAGGACCGCTCACGGCAAGGGCGGGAAGCCTGCCTTCTGCGTTCTTGGGGACATACATATCGGCCGCCAGCTCAATGCCATAGCGGTTGTGGAAGGTGACCTTGCTGTGGTTGACAAGTTCGGATTTGGGAAATGTCTTGTCCCATTCCTGGGTAAGATTCAGGGTACTCATATTCTCGTTAGTGTTTGATTTGCAGGCAAGCAGCATCAGGGATGCGCTGGAGATTGCAAGGAAGGATTTGATACTCATGTCTTTGGTGCTTGATGGTACAAAGGTAGGCGGACTTTCGGGTATTCTTTAACCGATTATTGCTTGATTTCTACCAATATCGCAGAACTTTGCGTTTTTTTGCACGAAACCATACCCTTTCGCGTGATATGAAGAACATCTTGCACGTCTCAAATCCCAATGTTTACGCCCGTTTCTTGGGGGCGCCTCAGCTGCTGGATTCTACGATCAAGTGCAACGTTATTGACAGCATTGGTGTCCCTTTTCTCGCCAATTTCGTCGGATTATTTGTGAATGTTGGTAAAAAAGTGGTATATTTACCACCAATTAGAAAACATTTTTGCAATGAAGTACTTGAATGTACCCAAGGCGATAGCCGCCTGGAATGCCATACAGCCTCTTTCCGACAGAGACCGCGAGCGTCTCAGCCGCAAATTTACAGTAGATTTCAACTTCAACAGTAACCACATCGAAGGCAATACGTTGACCTATGGCCAGACAGAACTGCTGCTGCTATTCGGAAAGGTTGTAGGAGAAGCCCAGATGAAAGATCTGGAGGAAATGAAAGCCAGTAATGTGGGTCTCAAAATGATGCAAGAGCAAGCCGGCATCAAGGACATGCCGCTTACGCAGAGCTTCATACGCCAATTACACAAGACGCTTCTACGGGAGGATTACACCGTATATCGTGAACTGCCAGGTGGCCAGCAGACCAGCTATGTCATTCACGCAGGCAGGTACAAGACTCGACCCAACAGTGTAATTACCCGCTATGGGGACCGTTTCGAATACGCCGCTCCCGAGGAAACGGCAGCCCTGATGGCCGACCTCGTTGACTGGTACAATGAAGAGGAGACAAAAGGCAATCTCTCCCCCGTCGAACTGGCAGCGCTGTTCCATTATCGGTATATCCGGATTCACCCGTTTGAGGACGGCAACGGCCGAATCGCCAGGCTTATCGTGAATTACATCCTCGCCCGCCACGACTACCCCATGATTGTTGTCCGTAGCCGCGGAAAGAAGGATTACCTGGAGGCCTTGCATCAAGCTGACCTGGAAGTCGGTTCCACTCCCAGTATCGGCGCTCATGCTGAATTGGATAAGATACGCCCTTTTCTCCGCTACTTCACCGCGCTGGTCGCAGTGGAGATCTACAATGATGTCCGCTTCCTGACGGAGCCTGACGAGAACGTCTGGTGGTATGACGGCCAGCGGGTCGAATTCAGAACTCCGAACTATGCCAAAATCCTTCGCATTATGCAGTCCCAGCCTTCCGTCACCATTGACAGCCTGCGCGAGCAACTTGGCATCAACAAGTCAGCAGTGCAACGTCTGCTCTCCAGTCTGAAGGAGAAAGGCTACATCGAGGCTCGCGACAACGAGGGTGGCTGGCGTGTCATCATCACTCCGTCACTCTAACCTAATGACAGACTCAAGTGTAGAAGTCAAACTTTGACCCCCGAAGGACTTTTTTACAAAAAAAGTTTGTGCCCTCAAAAAATTCGGGGACAGCAGGGGGACAAACGTGAAAATGTCGAAAGGTTAAAGTATTTATTTACAATAAGTTATAGACTTTCCCTATCTCCTGCATCGGGGAATGATATCCCCTGCTAATTGGCCCCGGTGAGACCCGCCTGAACCACCTTAACTTTTGCCGTCTTGGTGAAAGAGCTTATTTGCACGATAGCTTCGCGCTTAAACGTGGTCTTATTCTGCTCAATATTCAGGACTACACCTGACGTCCAAGATATAAGCGCCTTGGTATTTGGGTAGTGTTCGATAACTTTGGCAACACTAATCCAAGGTGTCATAGGCGTGCGATCACCATTGTTTGGATCGATAATCCATTTATCTGAATTGCTAAGTTCGATAAACACATCACTTATACTTGTTGACGTAACTGGAATGGTGATTTCTCCTCCATTTGAATCGACTATATATTCTTCTTGGGCTACTGATATGGATGGAATGTCCCGCTTTGCACACGACATAAAAAGAGTAGCCAAGGTTAAAAAAGCGATAGCATGCACCTTCATAATACATTGTTTTTTATATAGATGCAGTTCTTATGACAATTGTTTCATGCAAAGATAAAAAAGCCCCGTGCTCCAATTTTGCCCGAATTAATACTACTCTCCCCCAAAAAAGTGCTATCTTTGTTTATTATGTTTTGATATAGCCTGGTATGCAGAATTTTGATTACATGACCCCTACTCGCCTGATCTTCGGAGAGAATGCAATTGATAAGCTTCACGATGTAATGGCCTCTATCGGAAAGAGGGTACTCCTCACATACGGAGGTGGCAGCATCAAGAAAATCGGCCTGTATGACAAAGTTATCGACATTTTGAAGGATGACTTTGAGATTACGGAGCTGCCCGGTATCCAGCCCAATCCCAAATACGATCCCAGCGTTCTGGAAGGCGTGCGCCTCTGCAAAGAAAACGACATCGAGGTTATACTTTCAGTTGGCGGCGGCAGCGTACTGGACTGCTCCAAGGCCATAGCCGCCGGTGCCAAATATGACGGCGACCCGTGGGATCTCATTACCTATAAGGTGAAAGCCCAGGCAGCACTCCCCATAGTGGATATCCTTACCCTTGCCGCCACAGGCAGCGAGTACGACAGCGGCGGTGTAATCTCACGCACCGACACCAATGACAAGATTGGCTACATAGACCCGCTCCTGTACCCGGTGTGCTCATTCCTGGATCCCCGCTATACTTTCACCGTATCCAGGAAACAGACTGCAGCAGGCTGTGCCGATGCGATGAACCACATCATCGAACAGTACTTCTGCGAAGATTCCACTCTTCTGAACGACGGATTCTGCGAGGCAGGTCTCAAGAGCCTCATGGTGAATACCCGCAAGTGCCTTGAAAATCCGGAAGACTACACCGCCCGGGCAGAGATGATGTTCGCATGCACCCTGGGCTGCAACGGCATCTATTCGCTGGGCAACAGCGACAGCGGCTGGCCCTGCCACGGCATAGAGCATGCCCTTAGCGCATATTACGACATCACCCACGGAGAGGGCCTGGCGATCATCACCCCCCGCTGGATGCGTCATATCCTCAATGACCACACCCTTGAGCGTTTTGTCAAGTACGGTGTCAACGTGTTCGGTATAGATGCCGCCCTACCCGGGTACGAGATTGCCGATAAAGCCATCGACGCCACATACGCGTTCTTCGAGAGCATTGGCATTCCCATGCACCTTCGCGAAGTGGGAATAGGCGAAGAGCGCCTGGACGAGATGGCCCGCCACATTGCCGTGAATGAAGGGCTGGAGGACGCCTATGTTCCTCTGACAGAGAAAGATATCAAGGATATCCTGATAGCGTCACTGTAAGCAGTCCGAGCTATGGAATACCTGTCAAAACAGCGATACGACGAGTTAGCGGCCGAGCTTAAGCATCTTATCAGCGAGGTCTACCCCAAGGTGAAGGACGACCTCGCGGAGGCCAGCGCCCAGGGAGACCGAAGCGATAATGCCGGCTACCGGGAAGCAAGGCGTATTCAGGGGAAGACCATCAGCCGGATCCGTTTCCTGCAGAAAGTCCTTGAGAATTCACGCGTTATAAACCCGGGTGTACTGCCAAAAGACAGGGTCAGCCTTCTGAGCCAGGTGGAATTCACCAACCTCGCCACAAATGCCAGGATGAAGTTTGAGATAGTAAGCCCTCACGAGATGGATCTGGAGGCAGGCAAGATATCTCTCAAATCCCCTATCGGCGCAGCGCTGATAGGAAAGAAGATAGGTGAAATAGCAGAGGCGCAGGTCCCTTCCGGAACACTGCGCCTCAGAATCGACAAGATTACATTTTAAAGCTTCCCGTATTCGTTGTCAGCTACTTTTTCCAGCCACTCGTTGGAGGCACCTTCCTGCACGTCTTTGTGATATGTAAGGTGCTGGAACCATGAGTCTTTGGCTGCACCGTGCCAGTGCTTGACTTCTGCCGGAACGGCGATGACTGTGCCGGGAGTCATTTCAACCGCATCCTTCCCCCATTCCTGGTACCAGCCACGTCCGGCGACACAAATCAGCACCTGCACCTGTCCATGATGGATGTGCCAGTTGTTGCGGCAGCCGGGTTCGAACGTTACATTCATTACGCCTCCGCCGACGTCGGCCAGATAGCTCCTGCCACTGAAAAATGCGCCGTAGGGATTTGGTTCTCCCTTGGGCCACTTGCTGTGGAGCGTATAAGCCTGGGCATCGAGCCAGGCGGAAAGTTCATCCACCAGAGACTGGCTGTTGCCCATATTAACGGCTCCCTGTTTGTGGGCTGCGAGCTGCGGAGTAACACCTTCCAGACCGCTCAGTGCAGCTACGGTGACAATCTCGCGATCGGCGGCAGAGAGCTGGTCACCGGCGAAGATGTCCCCAAAGAGATGTGATTTCAGATAGTAGTCGTCCTGGGGACAGAATCCGTAATCGAAAGGCCTTCCTGAGAGCTGTGTCTGATTCTTTACCCCAAGCTCGTAGGCTTTACGGGCATCGTCCCATTCGGCAGGACGTGTCCAGGGCTTGCCTTCCTGCCAATTGGGTTGTCTGTTCTCCAAAACCTTACTCAGCACTCCCAGTGCATTCAGCGAACGCGGAAAACCAGTGTATGCATAGAGCTGCGAGAACGCCTCCTTGAGTTCGTTGATGGTAACTCCGTTGTCAAGAGCAGTGCGCACAGCGGGCTGCAGACGGTCCAAATCACCTTGTGCCATAAGGCAGGCACACGCTGCCAATCCTTTCTGACGTTCAGTCAGAGTCTGACCTTTTGCCATTGTCATAGTCAATAATGCAAATAAAATGATTGCTATCTTTTTCATAATATCCTTATCAAAACGAAGAAAGCCAATTCTTGATAAGCCCGATTCTCTTCCCCGCCATCTTGCCTCCTTCCTGGAAAAGATAGCTCTGCATGGGGGCATATTATTTCAGACTGTTTTTAAAGAATTCTTCCATTTTGTCGTAAGGGATAACTCCCGCAACGTCGTCGTAAAGGTCGGTGTGAACGGCGCCGGGGATAATCATCAGTTCCTTGTTATCCCCTTTGAGTTTGGCAAAGGCACCCTCGCTGAAATAGCGGCTGTGGGCCTTTTCGCCATGGATAAGGAGCACCGGAGTCTTGATTTCCCCGGCCATGTCCAGAAGGGGCTGATTAAGGAAAGAAATGGTGCCGATGACGTTCCAGCCATCCGTAGAGTTACCGCTGCGGGGATGGAAACCACGCTCTGTTTTATAATAGGAATGATAGTCTTTGACAAACCAGGGGGCGTCCTCCGGAAGCGGATCCACAACCCCGCCTGCACGCTTGTAACTGCCTGTGCGGTAATCTTCCGTACGCTGTGCAGCCCAGGCCTGGCGCTGCGCATCCCTGGCCTCTTCGCTGTCTGTGCTGCCAAAATAGCCTTCCCGTGCTACGCGGGACATATCGTACATGGTGGAAGCTACGGTTGCCTTAATACGGGGATCAAGTGCGGCAGCATTGATTGCCATACCTCCGAAACCGCAGATACCGATAATGCCGATACGTTCCGGATCCACCAGGTCACAGGTACTCAGGAAATCCACGGCGGAACAGAAGTCCTCCGTATTGATGTCCGGGGAAGCCATCCTGCGGGGCTCTCCGCCGCTTTCACCGGTAAATGAAGGGTCGAAGGCAATGGTAAGGAAACCTCTTTCCGCCATATGCTGTGCATACAGGCCGCTGGACTGCTCCTTCACGGCGCCAAAGGGGCCGCTGACGGCAATTGCCGGCAATTTCCCTTCTGCATTCTTGGGAACATACATATCGGCCGCCAGTTCAATGCCGTAGCGGTTGTGGAAAGAGACCTTGCTGTGGTTCACCAGCTCGGATTTCGGGAACGTCTTGTCCCAGTCGCTGTTAAGTATTATCGTTTTCATGGTGCAAAGGTACGGCAACAACAACAAATAATAGTTCATATTTTCGCTGAAAATATACCAATTTCGCAGATTTTGCTATCTTTGCAATGCTATGAAGAAGATTCTGAATGTAAATAATCCCAATGTATATGCAGAGTACGTGGGCGCACCCGTGCTGCATCCGCAACTGGCGCTGATAAGCTACGACGAGGTCTCCCCTTTCCGTAATAGCCTGAACAATTACGGCGTATATGGCCTTTTCATTCAGCAGCAATTCCCTAAATACCTTTCCTACGGCACCAAATCCATCATTGTCGGGGACCGTTCCATCATAGCGGTTGCCCCAGGGCAGATAGGCGGCGCCGAGGACAACGGAACATCGATTTATATAAACGGATGGGCTCTGCTTTGGTCACCGGAGCTACTTCGGCCGGACTACCAGTTTTTCTCCTACTTCGAAACCGACTGGCTTCGCATGGAACCTCAGGAATGGGAGCGCATCACTTCTCTCCTTGCCATAATGCGGAAGGAGATGCAGGAGAACGAGGATTCACCTGCGCTAAGACACATCCTCACCAGTTACCTTCAACTGATTCTGGACTATTGCCAGCGCATTTATTTACGTCAGCTAACACAGAAGGAACGCGGCGAAAGCGACATCCTCAAGCGCTTCCACCACCTTCTGGTTGATTATTTCTCCAAGGGTATTCAGCACGAAAAGGGCCTCCCTACAGTTTCCTACTGCGCTTCAGAACTCGCCTATTCTGCCCGATACTTCGGTGACCTGATTCACCAGACAACAGGCGGGACCGCAATCGGCTATATCCACAACTTCGTTATAGATCAGGCTAAATCTCTCCTGATGAAGGGACTCACCGTTGGCGAAGTGTCCAATCTCCTTGGCTTTGAGTATCCCCACCATTTCAGCCGCCTTTTCAAGAAGATAACGGGGATGACGCCGACGGATTACCTGCAATAATCCTGTTCCAGCCTGTCGCATTTCGATAATCGCCCACATTTGCCATCGGGACTGTTACGGGTATATCGGCAGGTATTCCGTCGAAGGTATTTGCGGAGCAAGCGGGCGGCGAAGCATCTTGAAAATGCCCTTGCGCAGATATTCTGCATCGAAAAGTGAATATCGCGAAGCGTTCAAGACGGCGCCAGGTCATTTGATATCATCAGTGCCGTACTCTTTAATGGCCGTATCGAAATCCTTCGCCCCACCCGTCTCCCCGAACAGTTTCCTGAGCAGGCGCACGCGGGTGTTGGTGATGGCCTGGGGAGTTGCGATGGTCAGATTGGCAATCTCAGAGGGAAGGAAATGATGGACCGTCAGCAAGCACACCTGTTGCTCCTTGGAACTGAGTGGAGACAGCAGTTCCCGTAGCTTTGGACGCATGGCGTATGAGAGTTGGGCCAAAGCATTCATGTCATCATCAGGTGCAGGTTTACCTTTGCCTGCAGCAGAATGCAGGCGAGATACAATATCCTTTAATTGGCGGGAGTTCTCCCGCTGTTCACGCTCCTTCATCCGCCGCATCTGGGTGAGTTCCGTCCGCGTCAGATTATATTGCATCTGACTTTCGGCAAAACGGGCATTGAGCATGTCCATACGACGCCGGTTATACCAGATGACGAGGGCAGAGAGTACAATAACGAGAAGGATGGCGGCCAGGAGGACGATGACCGTGCGATACTGCCGCCGCTCTTTAATCTGCTCGTCGAACTGCGCCTGCAGGTCGATGACAGCGGCGGCGTCGCTATGTTCATAGAGGCGATGATAAACCTCATTCAGGCGTTGACTGAATTCTGCCACTCCACGCAGGTCACCCTGACAGTTCATATAAGTAATCAACTGCCGATAGGACTGGATGGCGACATCGGGAGACAGGGAGCCTGACAGTCTATACCATTGCTGGACAGCTGCTGCCGTATCCCCCTCCGCCAAGTATATGTCGGCGAGCAGTTTTTCTCCTCTGTCGGTTGGAGAGATGAGCCTGGATTCCATAAGGCAGCGTTTCGCCTCCTGGCACTGCCCCGTGCTCAACATATAGCTGGCACAATTGACAAGATAGGTGGCTCGCACTTCTCCGTGTGTGTCTTCGTAGTAGGGCTGAGCCTGTTCGGTATAATACCTCAGGCTGTCTTTCCGGCCCAACATGTCGAAGGTCATGGCTATGTTATTCAGCGTCTGAACGGTCCATTGTCTGCTGTCGCATTGCCTTGCAGCCCTCAATGCCTGCTTGTAGTAGCGAAGCGTCAAAGCGTGGTTTCCCACATTGTCGTTCACGTCGCCAAGCACGCTGTACAGGTACCACTTGAAAGCCGGCAGGTCCAGGTTGCTGGATAGCAGTTCTGCCCGTTTCATCGACAGCACCGCCTCGTGCACCTGCTGCTGCCGGTACAGGATGATGCCATGGTGGAGCAAGGCTCTGGAGAGGTGCTCATCGTCCCCATGACGCTCATAGAAGTCTCTGCTGGCACGTATCAGCGAGTCCGACGCAGTGCTGAGCCCGCTGCGATGCAGGGCTTCAGTGTAGAGAAGACCATAGAGTGCCCGGTCGGCATCGGTCATTGTCGAGTCGTAATAATAGGGAGACAGCATCCTGACGACCGAGTCGGGCTGGGTGAAAACAATCTGCGCCGACCTGCTCAGCAGTTCATTGTGGGACTGCTCATGTGAACAGCCCACAATGACTAGTGCGAATAATGCCAGCGAGAGGGGTTTCATTACATCCGAAATACAATGGGAAGATTGTATTTCACTCTGACCACCTTGCCTTTCTCCTTGCCTGGCGTCCATTTGGGCATGGCTTGCACCACCCTGATTGCTTCGGCATCGAGCGAGGGGAACACCTGCTTGGCCACGTGCACATCTGAAATACTGCCATCAGTTTCCACAAC
>Ga0310697_10001987_pt1 | contig 22467 bp, 23 predicted proteins | sample 172DNAGHGlowgp2_FD_203883 | JGI IMG/M metagenome (GOLD analysis project Ga0310697, IMG submission 203883) | Sheep rumen microbial communities from Palmerston North, Manawatu-Wanganui, New Zealand - 1728 DNA GHGlow gp2 (v2) (version 2) | ecosystem: Host-associated > Mammals > Digestive system >...
GTAAGGCTGAGCTTGCCCACAAAGGCGGCATGCTTACCGTTCTGGTCTACGGGAACCATGCGGCCGGACTTGTCCTTCACGTACTCCAGCTTTTCAAGATAGGTGTGGGTATGACCGTCGAGCATCAGGTCGAGACCGGTGGTCTCCTGTATCACGCGGTCGCAGGGATAATCGGAGATTTGCCAGCCCAGATGGGAGAGGCAGATGACGATGTCGCACTTCTTCTCTGTTTTCAGAAGGTCGATCATCTGCTGAGCCACTTCCGAGGGGTTGAGGTACTTCAGCGGGCCGTAGTTCTTGGTGAATACCAGTCCTTCCAGTTGCGGAGCCAGTCCGAAGACGCCAATCTTTATTCCTTTGCGCTTGAGGATGATGTAGGGCTTCACGATATCGGCCAGCTCGGTGTCGGCAAAATCGTAGTTGGAGCACACGATGGGAAAGTTTGCCAGCTTGAACAGGCGCGTCATGTTCTCCAGCCCGAAGTCGAACTCATGGTTGCCTATTGTGGCAGCATCGTAGTGCATCTCGTTCATCAGTCCCACTTCAACGTCACCATAGAACATCGTGTAATAGCTTGACCCCTGGGAGAAGTCGCCACTGTCGAAAAGCAGGAGCTGCGGGTCTTTCAGCCGCTCTTCGGCAATCATTGTGGCGCGGCGGACGAATCCTCCCCTGTCGGCAAGCATCGTGTCGGCAAGGCTGGTCTGGAGGGGCTCGATGCAGGAATGAGTGTCGTTGGTATGGAGGATGGTGAGCTGTTTTTGGGCGAAGCCATTGCTGGACGTGCTGAGCAGGATGGCCAGTGTGAGGCAGGCAGCAGCAGCCCATGTCGTGCTTGTATATAGGCTGCTATAGATATGTTTCTTCATTTTCATGTGTTTCTAAAGGTTTGTGATTCTACGTTGCGTTATTTCTGTAGTACGATGCGTCCTTCCACCTGGGAGTCTACGGTCTCGCCCTTGGCCTCCTTCGCCTTGAAATAGTTCATGATGATGAAGCGCGAGTTGTTGCTGTCCTCTTGCGGTGCCACAAGGTCGGTGCCGTTCTTGAAGGCAGGCATGCCGTCGTTGCCCTGTACCAGATAGTCGATGGTGGTCACGCGGTAGGATGCCTGCGGGTCTATCTCCTGTCCGTTGAGGCGGGCGGAGAGCAGGTCGCCTTTCTCGCTGATGACGAGCTGTACGCCGCGGCTTACTCCTTCGCCGCCTCGGTGGGCAATCTGCTTGAACAGTTCGAGGAGGTCTGTACCCTTGAGGGTGGTGAAGGCAATCTTGTTCTCAAAGGGAGCCACCGCGAGCACATCGCCGTAGGTCACAGGCCCCTTGGTCAGTGCAGCGCGGATGCCGCCCACGTTGTAGACGGCCAGCACGGGCTTCTCGTTGTAGTCCTTGGCGGCCCACATCAAGATGTCTGCCAGAAGGTTGGAGAGATCGCTCTCCGGACGGTTGGCGACCATGTCGCGGGCCACGTGGCCCAGCACGGGACTCATCACAGCGTCGACCTTCTGCTTGTAAGGAGCGAGGAAAAGGGTTGTAGACTTGTCGGGATTACTGTCGTATCTCTTGTCGATAACAACACGCTGGCGACTGACGTCCGTCAGCGTGTAATGCGATGTGCAGGCCGTTGCCGACAAGAGAAAAATGGCCAGGCCAGTGCCTTTCAGTGAGATAGTCATAGAATTGTAGATGGATTTTTGTGCAAAATTACGGAAAAAATTTGATGTTTGCAAATTTTTTCGTACCTTTGCACCCGCTTTTCGGCTTGGGTCGCTGGCAGGAAGATTGGAGTGTTGCCTGTTATGCCCTTGCAGGAACGATAACAACAAATTTAATTAAAAGCAAAATGGATCTAATTAAAATTGCTGAAGAAGCATTTGCAACCGGCAAGCAGCATCCCAAGTTCAAGGCTGGTGACACTGTTACTGTCGCTTACAAAATTATCGAGGGTTCGAAGGAGCGCATTCAGCTCTACCGTGGTGTGGTGATCAAGATCAGCGGCCATCAGGAGAAGAAGCGTTTCACCGTTCGCAAAATGTCGGGTACCGTGGGTGTGGAGCGTATCTTCCCTCTGGAGTCGCCCAACATTGAGAGTATCGAAGTGAACAAGGTTGGTAAGGTGCGTCGCGCCAAGCTTTACTATCTGCGCAAGCTCACCGGTAAGGCTGCCCGTATCAAGGAAAAGCGCTCCGGCGGCGTGAAAGCAGCTGAATAAGACTTCGTGTCATGAATTGACAATTAAGAGTCAGGTGTTTCGTCGAAATAGCTGACTCTTTTTTTTAGCATGTCTTTTATAATTCTTCCCCTGCATAGTTCATCTTCTTGCCTAATAAAGTGCAGGCGATCATCTGTAGGTCTTTCGCAAACGAGTAGTGGTCCAGGTAGTAGAGGTTCAGCCGCACCTTGTCGGGAAAGATCACCTCGTCGTTATATCGGATGGGGTCCTCCATTCGGGCCAGCAGCTCTTCCTCGTTGCGATATTTCAGCGTGGCTGGCCCTGTGATGCCGGGGCGCAGTTCCAGCATACGCCGGTCGTTGCCCTGCAGCAGGTCGGCATAGCCCGGCACGTCGGGGCGCGGCCCCACGAAGCTCATGTCGCCTCGCAGCACGTTCCACAGCTCAGGCAGCTCGTCGAGCTTCCATCTTCTCAGATGTGCGCCTAACGGCGTGATGCGGTCTTCAGCTCTTACCGACACCGACGAGCCGCCGTGGTCCACCGTCATCGTGCGGAACTTGTAGATGCGGAACACCTTGCCTTTCCTCCCCACCCGCGGTTGCGTGAACAACACCGGTCCGCCCGGCATCTTTATTTTTATGAGTATGGCCTCTGTCAACAGCACAGGCCACAATAGCAACAGCCCCAAGAATGAAGCCGCCTTGTCAAACAGATGTTTCACTATCATCATTTTCAATTGTCGATTTTCAATCCTCAATTGTCGATTTTCAATCCTCAATCTTCTTCACATACAATAGTTTCTTCAGCACTCCGAAAAGCAGATTGCCGCACATCAGCAGGAACGATGCGACGGGCGACATGCCCTCTGCCCTGCGGAAGAGCAGGTAGAGCCACTTGATGATTGCCACGTAGCCGTTGGAGGTGATGGAGTTGCTGCGCCCGCGCATATAGCGGGCCAGACACTCGTCCAGGAGGTAGCAGTCGGCCTTTCCTATCACTTTCAGCCACAGCGCATAGTCGTTGTTCATAGGGACAGGCTTTATCTGCACCAGCCCCACCTTCCTGGCATCGTACATCACTGTGAGGCAGCCGGGCCAGCAGAAGGCATACAGCCCCCGGCGAGTGATGTGTCTTGGTCCGGTCACTAAAATGCCTGTCGGCTGAAAGTGCCGGTCCATCTCCTGATAGTTGGTATAGGAGAAAGCATAGCCATGCTTCTCCATGAACGCAATCTGCCGCTCCAGCTTCGTCGGCTCCCACTGGTCGTCGCTGTCGAGAAAGGCAATCCAGCGGCCCCGTGCCTCCCGCAGTGCCCAGTTGCGGGCAGTGGCGGCACCCTGGCGACGCTCCTGCCGCAGCACGCGGATGCGCGGGTCGTTCTGCTGCATGGCTAAAACTGTCCTCAAGGAGTCGTCGGTGGAGCCGTCGTCCACCACGAGCAGCTCCCACTCCTGGCAGGTCTGCGCCTGCACACTGCGGATGCTTGTCTCGATATACCGTCCGCAGTTGTACGACGGCATGATGATGGATACCAGTTCGTTATTGCTCATTTTCCTGCCCCTTTGCCGTGCTGAGGTCAAGCCGTATCACGGGATAGACTTCCGTATTTGTCATTGTTGTTTTTTTTATTTTACAATCATTTCGCTTTTGACTATTCCGTCGTTGCCTTCCTGCAACGCCTGGGCTTCCTCGTCGGAAAGGTAGCGCAGGTGGTTGCGGTGGATTTTATGGACGATATGAAATTGTGTTGTAGTTAATTATTAATTGAGAGATGGTTAATATCAAATTGCAGTCAAATTAATATCGAATTATAAAAGTTTGAATTTCAGGCAGTTATAAATCACATAAAATGGTATAAATATTCAAAAGGGGTGAAACGGACGTTTGTTCAATAAGAAGCCTGGCAGGGGATGCCAAGGGCCGTTACGCGGTCGCGGATTTGGTCGAGCTGCTCATGGGTGGCCTTGCGGAGCGACTGGTCGGGTGTCTCACGGTCGATGGTGTAGATCATTACCTGCCGTGGCGCGATGGAGCGGACGGCATCGAGCCAGGGCACCACGTACTCTTCGCCGGTATTGTCTACACCGGGGCCTTGCATGAACATGGTTTGAATGATGACATGGCCTTCAAACTGCTTCAGTCCCTCGATGATGGCTTCCAAGTCGTAATGGCCCGTGGGGCGGTCCACCTTATTTATATATGCGCGCGAAACCGTGTCGAGTTTCTGTATGTTGTTGTCTACCTTCATCAGGGCCTCGCGCACACGGGGACGGAGGATTTGTGTGGCATTGCTCAGCACCGACACCTTGGCCTGAGGGAAATAGAGGTCACGCAGACGCAGCGTGTCGTCGATAATTTCCGGAAAGGCCGGATTGGCCGTCGGCTCTCCGTTGCCGGCAAAGGTCAGCACGTCGGGGGCAGGACCGTTCTTTTTCATGTCTTGCAGACGGGCTTCCAGTGCCAGGCTCACATCAGCGCGGCTGGGCATGGGCAGGGTGGGGCGATGGTCGGCATTGAAGCCACATTCGCAGTAGATGCAGTCGAAGGTGCATACTTTCCCGTCGGCAGGCAGAAGGTTGATGCCTAATGATACCCCTAGCCGGCGGCTGTGTACAGGCCCGAAGATGGGCGATGGATAAATGATTGTACTCATAACACGTGCAAAGATACGGAAAAGTCAGGATTCGTGGAGGTTGAAGGAGTAAAAAGATGTTAAATCCCGCAGGTTAAACCGTGATAACAACTTGAAAACTCCCAACTTTTCATTATCTTTGCAGCAAATTTGGTGTATTACATCCAATTAGCTAATGGGAAAAAAGCAAAAAAACGCCTTGCGCCGCCACGGCATGCAGGTCGCTACCTTGTGCATCAGCACCACGATGGTGCTTATTCTGATTGGGCTGATGGTGCTCTCAGTGCTGGGTACACGTCGCATGTCCGACTATGTGCGCGAGCATCTGACAGTCACCGTGATGCTCAGCGACAGTGTGTCGGCGGCCGACGGCAGGGCGCTTGGTCATCAGCTTGCAGGCCAGCCTTATGCCAAGCACGTGGAATATGTGAGCAAGGAGCAGGCACTGAAGGAGCAGACAGAGGCTATGGGCAGCGACCCGTCAGAGTTTCTGGGCATGAACCCGTTCGTGGCATCGCTGGAGTTGCAGGTGTATGCCGACTATGCCAATAGCGACTCTTTGGCAAAGATAGCCGAAGGCCTTTACATGCATCATCAGGAGGTGACCGACGTGGCCTATCAGGAAGACTTGACCGACCGGGTGAATCACAATTTGCAACGGGTCTCGCTATTGCTCCTGGCCATCGTTGTACTGCTCATCATCATCTGCTATTCGCTTATATCCAATTCCGTTCAGCTTAGCATCTATTCACGGCGTTTCTCCATCCATACCATGAAACTGGTGGGTGCGTCGTGGGCTTTCATCCGGTGGCCCTTCCTCCGTCAGGCACTGGAGGTGGCACTGATAGCCTCTGTGGCAGCGTGCGCCGTGCTGGGCGGTCTGGTCTGTCTGCTCTTCAGATATCAGCCTGGGGCCGGCGAGGTGATTACTTGGGCTGAACTGGCTGTAACTGCTGCCTCAGTGTTCTTCTTCGGACTTGTGATAACGCTGCTCTGCACCTACGGGGCGGTGAATAAGTTCTTGAGGATGAAAGCAGGCGAACTGTATAAAATTTGAATCGACAATAAAAAAATAATGTTTATGGATAAGAGAAATTTTGCCTTTGGCCGGATGAACTTCATCCTTCTGGCAGTCAGCATGCTGGTGGTCATCATTGGCTTTGTGCTGATGGGAGGCGATGCCACTACCGATGAGGCCTACAACCCCGACATCTTCAGTACCCGCCGGACGAAGGTGGCTCCCATCGTATGCCTTATCGGCTTCGTGTCAATGGTCTATGCCGTGGTTTATAAGCCTAAGGACGAATCGCTGCCAGAGCAGGAAGAGCCGGCGGCTGTTGAAGAGCTTGAAGTAATAAAAGAAGAAAAATAATCAGCTATGGATTGGTTTGAAGCATTAATCCTGGGTATTATCCAGGGTCTTACGGAATATCTGCCAGTGAGCAGTAGTGGGCATTTGGCTATAGGACAGGCTCTGTTTGGAATGGAAGACGGAGCCGATAACCTTACGTTTACTGTTGCCGTGCATGTGGCCACAGTGCTATCCACCCTGGTTGTCTTGTGGAGCGAGATAGACTGGATATTGAAAGGACTGTTCAAGTTTGAGATGAACGCAGAAACGAAGTATGCGCTCAACATCCTGGTGTCGATGATTCCTGTAGGCATCGTAGGCGTGTTCTTCAAAGATGCCGTAGAGGAAATCTTCGGTTCCGGCCTGCTTGTCGTGGGCTGCTGCCTGCTCCTGACGGCCTCGCTGCTTGTCTTCTCCTATTTTGCCAAACCCCGGCAGAAAGGGTACATATCGATGAAGGACGCGTTCATTATCGGTATTGCGCAGGCCTGTGCAGTGTTGCCTGGTCTTTCGCGCTCTGGCAGCACCATTGCCACGGGCTTGTTGCTGGGGGATAAGAAGGAACAGTTGGCCCAGTTCTCCTTCCTGATGGTTATTCCCCCTATTTTGGGTGAGGCTCTGCTCGACGTGATGAAGGCTGTCAAAGGTGAAGCCGTGCTGGGAGGCATTGAAGCCCTGCCGCTGATAGTAGGCTTTGTGGCTGCCTTCGTAAGCGGTTGTTTCGCCTGTAAGTGGATGATTAATATCGTGAAGAAGGGCAAACTGATTTATTTCGGTGTCTATTGCTCCGTTGTGGGCGTGGCAACCATTCTCTATAGTCTGTTATCATAAAACTGCTTTCAGATGGATTTTCACGCAGGTGAATTTATCTATATCAACAAACCCTATCGTATGTCATCCTTTGGAGCGTTGGCATACGTGCGGACTCGCTTGTCGAAACGGCTGCATGTGAAGCGTCTTAAGACCGGACATGCAGGCACGCTCGACCCCTTGGCTACCGGGGTGCTCATCCTTTGCACCGGTAAGGCAACGAAGCAGATAGAGAGCCTGCAATTGAAGTCGAAAGAATATACGGCTACCTTGCAGCTGGGGGCTACCACACCGTCGTATGACCGTGAGCACACGGTGAACATGACCTATCCCACCCGGCATATCACCCGCGAGCTGATAGAGCAGACCCTGCCTCGCTTCGTAGGTGAAATACAGCAGGTCCCCCCGGAGTATTCCGCCTGTAGCGTAGGGGGTGACAGGGCTTACAAGTTGGCTCGCAAGGGAGAGAAGGTGGAACTGAAGCCCAAAACACTGCAGATAGACGAACTGGAACTGACCGGTTTTGACCCGAAGACCATGCAGATGTCCATTCGGGTGGCTTGCGGTAAAGGTACATATATCCGCGCCTTGGCACGAGACATCGGCGAAGCACTGGGTACGGGAGCCTTCCTGACGGCCCTTTGTCGTACCCGACTTGGCGACGTGAGGATAGAAGACTGTCTGACGCTCGACGAGTTTCCGCAATGGCTTGACCGGCAGGATATCGTTTCTGAACATTCAAGTCATCATCCTCAATCCAAAAATCCTAATTCCTAATCCCTAACTCCTAACTTACATTTATGAAACTATCGCAATTTAAATTTAAACTGCCCGAAGAGCAGATAGCACTTTATCCACCGCACCGTGCGTTTCAGAATGAAGACGGAACGGTGGAGCGCGTCTACAATCGTGACATGTGTCGTCTGATGGTGCTTCATCGCAAGAGTCAGACGATAGAGATGTTCAAGAAAGATGCCAGAGGGAAAGACACGGATGAATTTCTGGTGTTCCGCGATGTCGTGAATTATTTCGATGAGGGTGATATTTTCGTCTTCAACGATACGCGGGTGTTTCCAGCCCGTCTCTATGGTACGAAAGAGAAGACCGATGCCAAGATTGAAGTGTTCTTGCTGCGTGAACTGAACGAGGAGCTGAGGCTCTGGGATGTGCTTGTGGAGCCTGCCCGCAAGATCCGTATCGGTAACAAATTGTTCTTCGACGGCGAAGGTCCCATGGTGGCTGAGGTGATTGACAATACCACTTCGCGTGGCCGTACCTTGCGGTTCCTTTACGATTGTGACCATGAGGAATTCAAGCGCGAGCTCTACTCCCTTGGCGAGGCTCCGCTGCCCAGATACATCGTTGAGCGGCGCAAGGCTGAGCCGGACGACATGGAGAACTTCCAGACCATCTTCGCCCGGCGTGAAGGTGCTGTGACCGCTCCTTCGACAGGCCTGCATTTCAGTAGGCAGTTGATGAAGATGATGGAAATCAGAGGCTTTAACTTTGCCTACGTCACCGTGCATTGCGGGCTGAGTGCTTTTGATGCTATTGAGGTGGAAGACTTGACGAAGCACAAGATGAATTCCGAGCAGATGCTCGTCACTACCGAAGCCTGTACGGCGGTCAATGCGACCAAGCAGGCCGGCCATCGCGTCTGTGCAGTGGGTATCAGTACCGCCAGGGCCACGGAAACAGCTGTGGGTACCGACGGACTGCTAAAGGAGTATGACGGATGGACCAATAAGTTCATATTCCCGCCCTATGAGTTCGGCCTTTCCAATGCACTGCTTACCAACTTCTATCATCCTGAATCGACGATGTTGATGACCACGGCCGCCTTCGGTGGCTATGACCTGGTGATGGAGGCTTATAACCTCGCTTTGAAGCACAACTATATGTTTGGCTGCTATGGCGATGCCATGTTGCTGATGAACGACTAAGCATGGATGCTCAGCCACATAAGGTCTTCCTGGGCTTCGGCTCCAATTTAGGCAATCGTCATGCCATTATCAGCGAAGCTCAGAGCCTGACAGAAAAGCTGATTGGCCCTGTTGTGGGTCAGTCAGCATTTTATGAATCGCAACCTTGGGGATTTAAGTCAAGTAATGCGTTCCTCAATACGGTGGTGTGCTATTCTACCACCTGCTCGCCTCGAGAGGTGCTGTATCTTACACAACAGGTGGAGCGCCAGTTGGGGCGAAGGCAGAAATCGGCAGGGGGCATTTACCATGACCGTCCGATTGACATCGATTTGCTGCTGTCCGACCACGGGATGGTGATGGAATATGACTTACGTATCCCTCACCCGCTATTGCTTCAGCGCGACTTCGTGTTACGCCCCTTGACGGAGGTGTTCGTCTTACTTGATCATCAATATTTCAAATGTCCGTTATTTCCATCGGGCTGGATGTCCAAGTTTTTGATAGGAGGTTAAAAAAAGCTGAAAAAAGTCAGTTAGATTCAGCTTAATTGCAAATTTACGTAAAAAAAAAGGGTTGGGATATGGTATTTAGCAGAAATGTCTTATTTTTGTACGACCAAACTAATCAAAAACAATACAATGAGAAAAACTTTTGTTGGCATCATGCTGGCCATGATGGTTTGGGCAGCACCGCAAGTGCAGGCCCAGAAGGCTTCTTATGAGCGATTCTTTGCCAGTCTGCCTTTCCAGATGCAGCGCTTCGATGCACCTGTTTTCCCTGACACACGTGTCAGTGTGGCCGACTTTGGTGCAGTGGGCGATGGTGAAATGTTGTGTACCGATGCCTTTGCCCGAGCTGTGGAAACCCTTTCCGGAAAAGGCGGCGGACATCTTGTCGTGCCCCGTGGCGTGTGGCATACCGGTCCCATCGTGCTTCGTTCGAATATCGATTTGCACTTAGAGGCAGGAGCCGTTATCTTGTTTGCGGCCGACGAGAACCTCTATCCGTTGGTCAACACCTCGTTTGAGGGCCTGGACACCCGTCGCTGCCAGTCGCCGCTGAGTGCCAATGGTGCCGAGAACATCGCCGTTACGGGCGAAGGTGTCATCGACGGCAATGGTCAGTACTGGCGTCCGTTGAAGCGAGGCAAGGTCACTGACAGCCAGTGGAAGAAGTTCACCTCCCGTGAAGGTGGCGTTGAGTCGAAGAAAGGCTATTGGGTGCCTTCTGAGGGCTATGCCAAGGGTGAGGCCAGTGCCGACATGAATGTGCCGAAGGTAAGCTCTGAGGAGGAGTGGCAGTCGATCAAGCGTTTCCTGCGCCCTGTGATGGTGAGCTTCGTCAACTGTAAGAACGTGCTCCTGCAAGGGGTAATCTTCCAGAACTCCCCGGCATGGAACCTTCATCCGCTGATGTGCGAGAATATTATCATTGACCATGTGTTGGTGCGCAATCCGGCCTACGCCCAGAATGGCGATGCCCTTGATTTGGAGTCGTGTAAGAACGCCCTGATTGTTGACTCAAAGTTCGATGCCGGCGACGATGGTATCTGTATCAAGAGCGGTAAGGATGCCGATGGCCGTCGGCGTGGTCGCCCTTGTGAGAACGTGGTGGTTGACGGCTGCACCGTCTTTGCCGGTCATGGCGGTTTCGTTGTCGGTTCGGAGATGAGTGGCGGCGTGAGGAATATCATGGTGCGCAATTGCCAGTTCTTGGGTACCGACGTCGGCCTTCGGTTTAAGTCGACCCGTGGTCGTGGCGGCATTGTGGAGAATATCTTCATTGACGGCGTTTCGATGACCGATATCGCCACCTATGCCCTGACGTTCAATATGTATTATGGCGGTAAGTCGGTGTCGGAAGTGCTGGCCGAAGGCGGAGAACCAGAGCAGCCCAAGGCCGTACCCGTGGACGAGAAGACCCCCATATTCCGCAATATCGACATCCGCAACGTGGTGTGCAACAATGCTGGCTATGCCATGGAGTTCAACGGCCTGCCCGAAATGCCTATCGAGGGCATCACCCTGAAGAATATCCGTATTGATGCTTTGCACGATGCCACCTTCCAGTTCTGCCGTAACATTCAGCAGGACAACGTGGTGATCAAGACGAAATAATCGTTTGGCAGGGGAAGAAGCCAGTTGGAAGGCGATATGAAAAAGCCCTGCATCCTCTCCTTGAGCGATGCAGGGCTTTGTAATGGTTGGTAACGCAGACTACTTGCGCAGACCCAGAGCCTTGATGAGGGCGCGGTAGCGCTCGATGTCCTTGTTGTAGAGATACTTCAGCAGCTTGCGGCGACGGCCTACCATCATGGTCAGCGAGCGAGCCGTCACGTGATCCTTGTGGTTCTGCTTCAGGTGCTCGGTGAGGTGCTTGATGCGATAGGTGAACAGGGCTACCTGGCTTTCTACGCTGCCAGTGTCCTTCACGTCCTTGCCATACTGGCCGAAAATCTCTGCTTTTTTTGCTTGGTCGAGATACATAATTTTTGAATTGTGATTAAAAAATGATTGTGCTCCATAACATCTTTCCCACGTCTGCCCTGCTAATCACTGCGGTTGCCCAACGTCGTCAGATGCTTCGGACTTTCCGAAAAGCGGGTGCAAAGTTACTGAAAAAACAGGAGTTTAGGGGTGGGGGAGGAGTTTATTTTCTTTTTCTTAACTTTTTTTGGCAAAGCGAGTTGGCGAAAACTCTTGCTCGCTAACACCTAACTCCTAACTTTTTCGTAACTTTGCACCCGATTTTAAGTAAAAGATATGCAGGATATTAGAAACATTGCGATTATTGCGCACGTAGACCACGGCAAGACAACGCTTGTGGACAAGATGATGCTGGCAGGCAACCTGTTCCGTGAGGGACAGAATCTCAGCAGTCAGGTACTGGATGCCAACGACCTGGAACGCGAACGAGGTATTACCATCCTTTCCAAAAACGTTTCCATCAACTGGAAAGGTACAAAAATCAATATCATTGATACTCCGGGCCACTCCGACTTCGGCGGTGAAGTGGAGCGCGTGCTCAATATGGCCGACGGCTGTCTGTTGTTGGTCGATGCCTTTGAAGGCCCTATGCCGCAGACGCGTTTCGTTCTGCAGAAGGCTCTTGAAATAGGATTGAAACCTATCGTGGTGGTCAATAAGGTCGATAAGCCCAACTGCCGCCCAGAGGAAGTTTATGAGATGGTGTTCGACCTGATGTTCTCTCTGAATGCCACGGAGGACCAGCTCGACTTCCCTGTTGTCTATGGGTCGGCCAAGAACGGCTGGATGGGTGAGGACTATTCTAAGCCCACCGCCGACATCACCTATTTGCTCGATAAGATCGTGGAGGTGATTCCTGCGCCCCGGCAGTTGGAGGGAACACCCCAGATGCTCATCACGTCGCTCGACTATTCCAGCTATACGGGTCGCATCGCCGTGGGACGCGTGCATCGCGGCGTGCTTAAAGACGGCATGCAGGTGACTCTTTGCCATCGCGACGGCTCGATGGAGAAGACGAAGATAAAGGAACTGCACACCTTCGACGGCATGGGCCATTCGCGTATCGGTAAGGTGGAGTGTGGTGACATCTGCGCCGTTATCGGACTCGACAAGTTTGAGATTGGCGATACCATCTGCGATTTGGAGAACCCTGAGCCGCTGGCTCCCATTGCCATAGACGAGCCGACGATGTCGATGCTCTTCACCATCAATGATTCGCCGTTCTTCGGTCGTGAAGGAAAGTTCGTTACCTCGCGCCATATCAACGACCGGCTGATGAAGGAACTGGAAAAAAACCTCGCTCTCCGCGTGGAACCCTACGAGGACTCCACCGACCGGTGGATCGTCTCCGGTCGCGGCGTGCTTCATCTCTCCGTACTCATCGAGACCATGCGCCGTGAGGGCTATGAGTTACAGGTGGGCCAGCCGCAGGTGATTTACAAAGAGATTGACGGCATGAAGAACGAGCCTGTCGAAGAACTCACCATCAATGTGCCGGAGGAGTTTGCTTCCAAGATGATTGATATGGTGACGCGCCGTAAGGGCGAGATGACTTCCATGGAGAGTCAGGGCGAGCGCACCAATATCGAGTTTGTCATTCCCTCGCGTGGCATCATCGGTTTGCGCACCAATGTGCTCACCGCCTCGCAGGGCGAAGCCATCATGGCCCACCGTTTCAAAGAGTATCAGCCCTATAAAGGCGAGATTGAGCGGCGAGTCAATGGCTCGATGATTGCTCTTGAGACCGGTACGGCCTATGCTTATGCCATCGATAAGCTGCAGGACCGCGGTAAGTTCTTCATCGATCCGGGCGAAGAGGTCTATTTGGGGCAGGTCGTCGGTGAGCATGTCCACGACAATGACCTTGTCGTCAACGTGTGCAAGGCTAAGCAGTTGACAAACGTCCGTGCTTCTGGCACCGATGAGAAGGCTCGAATCATTCCCAAGACCGTTATGTCGCTGGAGGAATGTCTGGAATATATTAAGGAAGATGAGCTGGTGGAGGTGACACCAAAGTCGATGCGTATGCGCAAGGTGATTCTCGACCACGACCAGCGTAAGAAGGCCAACAAGCAGTAGGCCTTTTGCCGCTTTGTGCTTCTTAGCCCGCAGTTCCCGGAAGAATTGCGGGCTATTATTTTCTTTCTGTTGTGAATGGAGGGGAAAAGGGGGCTAAGGGTACGCAAAATCCCTATAAATTGGGATTCCACAATTGAGGGAATAGTTGTACTTTTGCACCCATCATTTAGGAATAATTTTACACTATGAACAAGAAAATGTATATGATGTTTTCTGCCTTGATGGCACTTACGGCTACGGCAGGGAACGACCCTTTCGAGACGAACGACTCGTCGCGTGTGGTAGACCTTGATGAGGTGGTGGTGGTGGCTCAGCCCAAGGAGCAGTATCTTCTGCGCCAGCAACCGCTCAGCAGTAGCGTGTTTGGCAGGGAAGAAATGAACAGTCTGAACGTGAGGGACTTACGTGAGTTATCGGCCTTCGTGCCTTCTTTCGCCATGCCTCAGTATGGCTCGCGTCTCACCTCTTCTGTGTATATGCGAGGCACGGGCTCCCGCCTTAATGCGGCTGCACCATCGGTGCCTGTCTATTACGACCATATCCCGCTCCTGTCAAAGTCGGCTTTCAATAGCTATTTCTACCAGCTCGACCGCATCGACGTACTCCGCGGACCGCAGGCCACGCTCTACGGAATGAACTCTGAAGGCGGCTTGGTGCGCATCTATTCGAAGAGTCCTATGACCTATGAGGGCACTGATGTCAACGTGGGGCTGGGCAATGGCTTCCAGCGACGCGTGGAGGTGGCCCACTATCGTCGGCTCTCTGAGCGGATGGGACTCTCTGTGGCCGCTTTCTACAATGGGCAGGACGGTTTCCTGCGCAACGAACCTCTTGACGAGTATAATGACAAGAGCGACGAGGCTGGAGCAAGGCTGCGCTGGGGGGGGAACGTCGCCGAACGCTTCAAGGCCGACCTGACCGCCGACTACCAGTTTGTGAGGCAGAACGCATTCCCTTATGGGCTCTACGATGTGGACGAGGGTGAGGTGGACTGCCCTTCAACGACTTTCATGAGTACCTATCGTCGCAACATGCTGAATGTGGGGCTGAGCCTAAGCTATGAGGCCCGACGCTTCCTTGTCAGTTCAACGACTAGCTTCCAGCATCTCTATGACTATATGGACATGGACCAGGACTACACCGTGGCCAACCGGATGACGCTGAACCAGCATCAGAAGATGAACGGCGTGACTGAGGAACTGGCCGTAAAAAGCAAGGGCGATGGTCGTTGGCAGTGGACCACTGGCGTCTTCGGCAGTTATCAGAGCATGACCACCAATGCACCGGTTACGTTTGAGGCTGATATGAATGCCATGCTGGCACAGACGTTCCTGAACTATATGCCGGAGCGGGTGCGTGGTATGTTCTCTGCTTGGGAGATTCCCTTGTTTATTGTTCCTGGTCAGTATAAGACTCCCCAGACCAATCTCGCCGCTTTTCATGAGACCAATCTGAGGCTCTCCGACCGTCTGACTGCTACTGTCGGTCTTCGTTTGGACTATAGCAAAGTGCGCGTCGACTATGATGCCAATGCACGTATGGACCTCCATTTTGCTGCGCAAATGGGACCGCGGCTGGTAGAGAGTACTAATTCGCTGACCGATAGCCTGACGGGGTCTGCCAGCAAGTCATCGAAGCAGTTGCTGCCAAAGTTCGGACTGTCCTACCGCCTGGGTAGTGCCGGCAGCAATGTCTATGCTCAGGTGAGCAAGGGCTACCGTGCCGGCGGCTATAACTTCCAGATGTTCTCCGACATTATGCAGACGGAGATGCAGGCCAACGGCATGGCTCTGCAAAATAGCAGCTATAATATTCCTCACGATGCTGATGCCTATGAGCGTGTCGACAAGACCATCGAGTATGAGCCGGAGACTTCCTGGAACTATGAGGTGGGCACTCACCTCAATCTCTTCGGTGGCAAGATGCACGCCGACCTGTCGGCCTACCTCATGCAGATTAAGAACCAGCAGCTCTCGGTGATGGCTGGCAATTACGGCTTCGGACGCATGATGGTGAATGCTGGTAAGAGCAACCATTACGGAGTGGAGGCTGCACTGCGCGGCAAGGCTTTCGACGACAAGCTCACATGGGCGGCCTCTTATGGCTTTATTCATGCTACGTTCAAGGAATATAAGGACACGGTGACGGTCAGCGGGCAGAAGCAGGAAGTGGATTATAAGGACAACCGCGTGCCTTATGTGCCTGCTCATACGTTCAGTGCCATGGCGGATTATCGCTTTGATGTGGCCGATGATGCTGTGCTCCGCTCTGTCACCGTTGGACTGAACGTAAGTGGAAACGGGAAGACCTACTGGGATGAGGCCAACACCGCTTCGCAGAAACTTTATGCCACACTGGGGGCTCATGTCTGCTTAGACATGGGGGCGGTCAGTGTCGATTTCTGGGGACGTAATCTTACCGACACACGCTATGCCACTTTCGGACTGGCATATGGCAACGGCTTTATCGGTCAGCGAGGTCTGCCCCTGCAGTTAGGTGTTGACCTGCGTCTGCATTTTTTGTAGAATTATGTTGCATGGTCAACCGAAATTGCTTATCTTTGCAGGCAATAAACCATTGATTAAACCAAATGAAAATGAAAAATTTCTTGATGATGGGGGCATTGTTGGCGGTAGGTCTGCTGAGTGTCCAGCAAGTGAAGGCACAGGATGTGGTGGTTTCTGACACGGCTCAGGTGAAGAGCTTGCCTGTTGGTGTAGTTCAGCAGGGCAGTGTTGATGCCAAGCAGGCCGTGCAGAGTGCCAAGGATGCGCAGGCTGCCGCCAAGCAGGCCGCCAAGGATGCCAAGGAGCAGGCAAAGGCCCTGAAGGAGCAGCAGAAGCAGCTGAAGCAACAGCAGAAGGAGCAGAAGGAGAAAGCCAAGGCTGCCAAGCAGGCTGCCAAGGAAGCTAAGGCCAAGGACAAGGCTGCCAAGCAGGCCGTGAAGGAGCAGAAGGCTCGCGAGAAAGCCTTGAAAAAGGCAGAGAAGGCCAAGAAGGCTGCTGACAAAGCTCAGAAGAAGGCTGCTAGAGAGGCCGAGAAAGCCCAGAAGATGGTGGGCAATGTTCAGTAATTGAAGCGTATAAGAAGTCGCGGCATCAGACCGGAAGGGTTTGATGCCGCGACTTCTTATGTTGTAGTTGTTGTGCCGTCGGTTTAGTCGAGACCGAAGAGAACCTTCAAACCGCCGTCTACTCCGGAGAATCCCATGAAGGCAAGGCTCAGCAGTCCGGCGGAGACCAGAACGATGGCCATGCCCTGCATGCCCTTCGGCACTTTTACCAGCTCCAGTTGTTCGCGCATGCCGGCAAACACGGTCATGGCCAGGCCGAAGCCGATGGCGGTGGAAAAGGCGTAGACCACGCTTTGCAGCAGGTTGAAGTCTTTCTGGATGACCAGGATGGCCACACCGAGCACGGCGCAGTTGGTGGTGATCAGCGGCAGGAAGATGCCAAGTGCCTGATACAGGGCGGGCGACACCTTCTTCAGCACAATCTCTACCATCTGTACCAGTGAGGCGATGACGAGGATGAAGGCGATGGTCTGAAGATAGCCCAGGCCGTTGGGATCGAGCACGTAGGTCTGCACCAGCCAGGTCACGATGGTGGCCAGTGTCATGACGAAGGCCACGGCGGCCGACATGCCCAGCGAGGTGTCAATCTTTTTCGATACACCCAAGAACGGGCAGATGCCGAGAAACTGTGCCAACACGATGTTGTTGACAAAGATAGCACTGATAAATATAAGTACGTATTCCATAGTTTAGTTTCTTACCTTGTTTACAATTGCAATGAGGAATCCTAACGTGATGAAGGCTCCGGGAGGCAGCACAAAGAGCAGGATGTTATAGGTCTCAGGCAGTAGTGCAAGTCCGAATACCGAACCTGAGCCTAACACCTCGCGGCAGATGCCTAAAAGGGTGAGGGCCAGAGTGAAGCCCAGTCCGATGCCGATGCCGTCGAACAGTGAGGCCACGGGGCTCTGCTTGGCTGCAAATGCCTCGGCACGGCCCAGGATGATGCAGTTCACCACAATCAGAGGGATGAACAGGCCGAGGGCGGCGTCAATGTCGGGCAGATAGGCCTTGATAACCATCTGCAGGATGGTCACGAAGGCTGCTATCACTACGATGAACACCGGGATGCGCACCTTGTCGGGGGTTACGTTCTTCAGGCACGAGATGACAAAGTTGGTGCAGATGAGAACGGCCATCGTTGCCAGGCCCATGGCCATGCCGTTGGTGGCACTGGTGGTGGTGGCCAGCGTGGGACACATGCCCAGCATCAGGACGAACGTGGGGTTCTCCTTGACTATTCCATTCTTGATGATATTGATATAATTCATATTCTTATTCCTCCTTGTTTTGTTTCGTTGCACCCGTCTGTGCGTCTACAGGTGTTGACCTATAGGCACTGTAGGCATTGTTCACGGCTGCCAGGAATGCGCGGCTGGTGATGGTCGAGGCGGTGATGGCATCTATCTGTCCGCCGTCCTTGCTCACGGTCAGAGCCTCTGAGGGGTTCTTGCCGATGATGTCGCCCTTCTCGCCCTTCTGGAACCATTTGTCGGCCTTTGCACCTAAGCCCGGTGTTTCTGAGTGCTCCAGGAGGGTGTAGCCGAGGATGTCGCCATTGGGGTTGAAACCCACCAGCACTTTCAGGTCGCCGCCAAAGCCGCCCGTGGTGCTCTCCACGGCTGCACCGAGGTCGTTGCCCTGTGCGTCCTGGGCCTGATAGATGATAAAGGTCATTTCCTTGCCCTTGCTGTCGTTCTGCTTCACCGTGTCGGTGTGTGCGACGATCACATCGTCGCTTGCAAGCACCGTCTTGATTCCGTCGGCGAGGGCTTTCTCCTTTTGCTCGTTGATAGGGCCGCTGGTCAGGTCGTTTACAAAGGCCAGTATGGCACCCATGATGACTGCTACGCCTGTCAGCACCAGCGTCATATTCAGTAAAGATGATTCAAGTTTCTTCATAATTATTTTTGGGGGGCTGGCACTTCACCGAAGCGTTTGGGTTTCACATAGTTGTTGATAAGTGGCGTGAAGGCGTTCATGATGAGGATGGCAAACGACATGCCTTCAGGATAGGCTCCCCAGTTTCGGATGACCACTGTGAGCAGGCCGATACATACGCCGTAGATGAGCTGTCCCTTTGCTGTCATGGGCGACGTCACGTAGTCGGTGGCCATGAAGATTGCACCCAGCATCAGTCCGCCCGACAGTATTACTGAGCAGGGATCGGCATAGACGGGGTTCACCAGATGGAGCAGTCCGCTCAGCGCAAACACCGTTCCGATGATGCTGATAGGAATATGCCAGGTGATGATCTTCTTCCAAAGCATGTAGACCAGGCCTAAGAGCAGAGCCAGGGCGCAGATCTCGCCTAATGCGCCGGCACCGTCGGGATGGTTGCCTAAAAGCAGGGCAGTGGCATCGGGCAGCTGTTCCAGCACTGATGAGTCGCCGCTCTTGATGGCCTGTTTCATGATGGCCAGTGGCGTGGCGCCAGTCTCTGCATCAATGTAGCCCAGCTCGCCCACCTTCGGCCATGTGGTCATCTGTGCGGGGAAGGCCACCAGCAGGGCGGCACGGCCCACCAGCGCGGGATTGAACAGGTTGCAGCCCAGACCGCCGAACGACATCTTGCAGACGCCGATGGCAAACAAGGCACCGATAATGATTATCCAGATAGGGAGGTTCGACGGCAGGTTGAAACCCAGCAGCAGGCCCGTCAGGGCTGCTGAACCGTCGAGGATGGTGTTCTGCTCGTTCTTGAGCACGAACTTGTTGATGGCCCATTCGAAGAATACGCAGGCCGCAACACTGGTGGCACACACGATGACCGAACCGAGGCCAAAGTAGAAGAACGAGACGAGCAGTGCCGGCAGCAGGGCTATGATGACCCCATACATGTTGCGCTCCACTGAGTCTGTTCCGTGTGCATGTGGCGAAAGTGAAACAATGAGTTTACTCATCTTATATTTTGTTTTCGGTTTTCAAATTAACTGTTTTCTGTTGCTTCGCAGTGCGAGTGTCTCTACTTCGCAGCGCGACTGCGGATGATGCCCATAACAGTCTGCTTGCCCTGACGGATATTGTCGAGCAGAGGGCGGTGGGCAGGGCAGGTAAACTGGCACGAACCACATTCTATGCAGCTCACGATGTCCTCCTTTTCTGCTCTCTCCCAGTTCTTTACCTCGCTGATCTTTGCTAGCAGGTAGGGTTCCAGCCCCATCGGGCAGGCACTTACGCACTTCGCACAGCGTATGCAGGGCTGGGCTGGCTTGCGCTTGGCATCATCGCCGCTCAGGATGGTCACGGAGTTCGTTCCCTTGCAGATGGGTACTTCCACGCTGGTCAGTGCCTTGCCCATCATCGGACCGCCTGCCAGCAGTTTGTTGTCGCCTTCGGGCATTCCGCCGCAGGCATCGATGAGGTCTTTCATCGGTGTACCCATGCGCACGAGGAAGTTGCCGGGGTGCTGGAGCTTCTTGCCCGTCACGGTGGTGTAACGCTCGAACAGGGGCTTCCGCTTCATCACGGCCTCATACACGGCAAACGCCGTACCCACGTTCTGAACGATAGCACCCACGTTCACGGGGATGGCGGGCGGAGCAGGCACCTGACGGCGGATGACGGCATCCACCAGCTGTTTCTCACCTCCCTGAGGATAGCGTTGAGCCAGCGGCACCACCTCTACGTGGTATTCACTTCTTCCGAATGTTTCAGCGGCTTTCTTGGTCAGCAACTCTATCGCTGCGGGCTTATTGGTTTCTATGCCTATATACCCGGTGGTCACCTTGGCTCCCTTCATCAGCAGTTCCAGTCCGATGAGTATCTCGTCGGCATGCTCCATCATCAGTCGGTAGTCGGCGGTGATATATGGCTCGCACTCCACGGCATTGATGATCACACATTCGGCCTTTGCCGTGGGGGGAGGGGTGAGCTTGATAAACGTGGGGAAGCAGGCTCCGCCCATACCCACGACACCGGCCGCCTTGATGCGGTTCACAATCTCTTCCGGGGTCAGCTCGGGGTGGTCTTTCACCTGTTCCAGCTTGTCCGAGCGGTCGATGGTCTCTTCCCATTCGTCGCCCTCTACATTTATTATAATAACGGGCTTGCGATAGCCGGTGGCATCGATGGCGGCGTCTATCTTGAACACCGTGCCGCTCACCGACGAGAAAATCGGGGCCGACACGAAACCGCCGGCCTCGGCAATCAGCGTGCCTACCATCACCTTGTCACCCTTACGGACAATGGGCTTTGCCGGGGCACCGATATGCTGGCTCAGGGGGAAGATGGCCTGCTTGGGCAGGGAGGCCACTTTGGTTGCCACCTCATGGGTCAGCTTGTTCTCTTCTGGGTGTACGCCACCTATGCGGAATGTTCTGATATTCATGCTTGTGCCTCCTTTCCTTCTTTGTTCTCGGTCGTTTCTGGGGTTGCAGCTGTTTCTGGCTTTGGCTTGGGGGCGGGGAAGTTCACTGCCACGATGGCTTTCGTCGGGCACACGGCCACGCATTTCTTGCACAGGCGGCACTTCTCCGGGTCTATGTACGAGCAGTTGGCCGTCACGCTGATGGCTCCGAACGGACATTCCTTCTCGCACTTGCCGCAGCCGATGCAGCTCACCTTGCAGGCCTTCAACGACACGGCTCCCTTGTCCTTGTTCATGCAGCTCACGTACACGCGGCGGTTCTTCGGACCTTTCTTGCGCAGCTCGATGATTCCTCTCGGACAGGCTTTCGTGCAGGCACCGCAGGCCGTACACTTCTCGTCGTCCACCTCGGGCAGACCCGTCTCCGGGTTGATGTGGATGGCATCAAACTGGCAGGCTTCCACGCAGTCACCACAGCCCAGGCAACCGTAGCCGCAGCCGCTCTCGCCCGCACCGCAGGCATGCATGGCAGCACATGTGCGCAGACCTCCATACTCGGCTATGCGAGGACGGTTCTCGCAAGTGCCATTACATCTCACCACGGCCACCTTCGGTTCACCGTTGGCTATGGCCATGCCCAGAAGGTCGGCCGCCTTGCCCATCGTGTCTTGTCCTCCTACAGGGCAGAACAGGCCGTCGAGGCTCCCGCCGTCGGCTCCCTTCACCAGCGCATCGGCCATGCCCCCGCATCCGGGGAATCCGCAACCGCCACAGTTGGCACCGGGCAGCAGCTCGCTCACCTGCGCAATACGAGGGTCTTCAAAGACAGCGAATTTCTTGGAGGCGGCATACAGCACCAGGGCGGCGATGAGTCCGATTGCTCCAAGCACAATCACTGCAATCAGGATAAAATTCATAAGTGTTTTGTTTTGTTGTTTGTTTTAGTATATTATTCTTCTATCTGGAACGATATGCGGCGCTCAATCTTTTCCCGGCAGAACCATATACCTATATAATATGGTATCAGCACACCAAGCCCCAGCAGGGCGGCTGTGTCGTCACCGCTACTGGCCATCTTCGCTCCAACCACACAGCCAGTCATCAGCAGCAGCGGCATCCCGAAACCCAGTAGCAGGGCTTGTCTAACAGCGTCATCGGTCGTGCTGACCACCACATGCTGGCCCACCTGAAGGTGAGACGGGGCGGAATAGACGTCCACGATTTTCTCTTTTGTCTCAGAGGCGTTGCATTGGCTTGCCACCTTGCAGCTGGCGCAAGCTGCCTGTTGCACAATCCGTACCCTGATGTGTCCGTCTTCGATACTTTCTATCCGACCCTCATGCGTAATCTTGCTGCTCATTTCTTTCTCCTGTCAAATCGGCTTTGCTTTGCAAAGATACTATAAAAATGTGAAAAACAAGCGGTTGAAGGGCTTTTATTTCAAAAAATAGTCGTAATCGTTTGCGAATATCAAACTTTTTTGTACTTTTGCATTCAGATATTAGTGTGTTGAACTATGAAAACGACAAGTCAGACATTACTCCAAATCGAAAGGGCTATCCGCAAGATTGCCGATAAGTTTCCCCCCAAGGAAGAACCTTCGCTGTTGACCGATATCCACATCTGGGTG
>Ga0310697_10001989_pt1 | contig 22457 bp, 17 predicted proteins | sample 172DNAGHGlowgp2_FD_203883 | JGI IMG/M metagenome (GOLD analysis project Ga0310697, IMG submission 203883) | Sheep rumen microbial communities from Palmerston North, Manawatu-Wanganui, New Zealand - 1728 DNA GHGlow gp2 (v2) (version 2) | ecosystem: Host-associated > Mammals > Digestive system >...
AAGGGCTGTTGACCGTAATACGGCAGGCGAAGTAAACATCCCTTCCAGCGTTGCTGATTCTGAAGGCAATAGCTATACGGTGAAAACTATCGGAGGCATGGCCTTCTATGGGTGCCAGAAGCTAACGACCATATCAATTCCCGCTTCCGTAGACTCCATAGGCTATGTTGCTTTTTACTCTAGTGGGCTTACTTCTTTCACTATTCCCAGCACGGTCAAAGCCGTTTGGGGAAATCCTTTCGAGTCTACAACTTGGTATAAAAGTTTGCCTGACGGACTAGTCTATAAGGACAATGTGCTGTTAGGTTATAAAGGAGGGAAGTTAGAAGGTCATGTGGAAATAATGGAAGGTACAAGGCTTATTGCGGGAATGGCCCTTGAAAAGGCTACTGGCATGACCTCAGTAACCATTCCAAGTTCCATAGAACACATACCCCCTCAAACTTTCGGTAACTGCAAAGACTTACAATCTGTCGTAATTCCGAATTCGGTTAAAAGCATCGAACGATATGCTTTCTATGAGTGTAGCAGTCTGAAATCAATAGACATCCCCAGTTCTGTCACAGAGTTGGGTGAACTTGTGTTTGCGAATAGCGGCTTGGTTTCTGTGAGCATCCCTCAGTCACTTACGCAACTTCCGGAAGGAGCATTTCATGAGTGTACAAATCTTACGAGTGTTACAATTCCGTCAAGTGTGAAGCTCCTTGGCGGCGGTGCTTTTTGGGATTGCACCAGCCTAAAAGAAGTCAACTTGGCCAACGGTCTGACAACGATTGATCAAAATGTGTTTTATGGTTGCACCGGCCTTACCACTATCAGCATACCTGCCAGTGTGACGAAGATTAACAACAGCGCTTTCCAAGATTGTACTGGCCTTACAGCCGTTAATATTACAGACCTGACGGCATGGTGTAGGATTAAACAAGGTGGTTATTTCAGCAACCCGCTTCTTTATGCCAAGCATCTCTTCCTCAATGGCAAGGAGGTTACCGACTTGATTATTCCAGACGGCATAACCACCATAGGCCAGTATGCTTTCCACGGATGTGAGGGTCTGAAAAGCGTGTCAATTCATTCAGGAGTAACCACCATTGAGACGAGCGCTTTCCGCGGATGTACTGGTCTCACTGCCGTCCATATCAAGGATATTGCCGCATGGTACAATATCAATATGAATGGCTCTTCCAGCAATCCTCTTTATTATGCCCAACACCTTTTTATAGATGGTCAGGAAATACACGATTTCGTTATTCCTGAAGGCGTGAAGACTGTTAGCTCACCGATTTTCGAGGGCTGGAAGAACCTTAAAAGCATCACTATCCCTTCAAGTCTGGAGAGCATCACCACCACAAGTGCCTTCCGCGACTGCACTGGCCTATCGGCGGTTCATATCAAGGATTTGGCAGCATGGTGTAAGATACAATTCCCTAACTATAGTGAAGCTAATCCGTTGAGTGTCGCTAAACACCTTTTTATGGACGGTCAGGAGATAAAGGATTTGGTTATTCCTGAGGGGGTGACCGAAATCAGCTCTTATGTGTTCAGAGGATGGGAAAATCTGGTAAGTGTCACCTTCCCTGCAAGTCTGAAGAAAATCAATCAAAGTGCTTTCCAAGCCTGTACAGGCCTGGCTGCCGTCCATATCAAGGACTTGGCTGCCTGGTGTGCAGTAGAGTTTGCAGATAATCCCTTAAGCATGGCCCGACATCTCTATCTGAACGGTGAGTTGGTCAAGAATCTTGTGATTCCGGAAGGAGTAACCAAGATAAACGGCACTGACTGGGGGGCGTTCTATGGCTGTGACGACCTTATCTCAGTCAATACTGGCAATACGGTAAAGGGCATAGGCCAAAGTGCCTTCTCCAGGTGTTCAAACCTTAAGACCGTTACCATTGGTAAGTCTGTCGAGACCATCGAAGGCTATGCCTTCTATAATTGCACAAATCTTAAGACTGTAAATTCGTTGGTAGAAAAACCACTGCCCATATCAAATACTGCTTTCGGACATACTGACTTGGAGACAAACACCATAAGCACAGAACCTATAGGCATGACTCTATATGTTCCTAATGGTACTAAGGCATTATATGAGAATACAAATGGCTGGGATGTTTTCAAGAATCATATTGTGGAGGCGATGATTATTAATCCTGTAGAGGCTGAGGCAGAGGTGACTGCCGAAAATCTTAGCGGTCAGGACTTGTCGGACAATGTGGTGAACGACGTCTACTACAATACCGGTGACGGCAGCTACGATGCTACGGACGGCAGTATTGTTATCAGACATACAACGAACATGGGGCAGATAGCAAACGCCATGCCGGGTTCTGACGATGTGAAGAACAACTTCACGGGAATCATCCTGAAGGTGCCTGCTGGCAAGGGACTTATTACGGTGAGCGTGAAGACGGTCGGTAATGCCCAGTTAGTGGTTCAGATTGGCAACGGCACACCTATGGTGGCCTCAAAGACAGAGAAGGGTGACGTCGTGTTCAGTTACGACGTGGAAGACGACACTTATGTCTACATCTACTCCATTTACGGTAGCAGTGTTTCGCGTCCGACGCGTGCTCCATCTGAAGGCGAGGTGAAAATCTACGGCATCAAGGTAAGTCCGGATGCCATCTCGGGCATCACGCAGACTATGAAGGCTACAAAGCCCATCGTGCGTATCTATTCTACCAATGGCAGAAGGCTTGGCAAACTGCAGAAGGGCATGAACATTGTCGTGTCAGAAGACGGTACGGTCAAGAAAGTTTTAGTGAAGTAATAATCATACCCCGTCATGTAGTATCATGCGGGTAGTAGAAGCTAAATAAACGATTACCGTAAATTGTTGCAACCTTGCCACCCTTATATTATACCACTGAATACCAGTGCTTTACACGGTGGCAACAAAGGTGACAAGGTGGCAACAAAATGGATGCGCAATTAGCGCATGGCCTGCTATTAATCCCACGGCTTGGGACAAATAATCCAAGCCGTGGGTTCTTTCTCCGCCGCCTTGATTTTTTCCGTTTGCTATGCTGTAGATTTCTATTATTTTCTGCTCATTTCTCGTAAAAAAGTTGGAGTTCCAGCGAGATATTGAATAATTTTGATTAACTTTGTCGCCGTATTCAGATAAGCAGTAAAATGATTATGACTGGAACGACTTATAACAGGACACCTGCCTACGACCGCATCCACTTCGCCACGATGGCTGTGGAAAGCGGAGCCAGGTTGCTTGGCATCACGCCCCAGGCTATGTATAGAAGACTGAAGCGGCAAGACCTCATTCACCAGCGACTTATGCGCCACTACGATTTATTGCACACGCAGAGTCTCGACTACGTAGCTGAGGACATAGCCGAAACGCTCCAAAACTGGGAACTGAGCGAGCAGCGAGAGCAAAGCGAAACTTAACTTATACAGCCATGATAACACTCTATCACGGTTCCTACGCCGCAGTCAGCCAGCCCCAAGCATCCCGTGGACGTCGCAACCTCGCTTTCGGGCAAGGCTTCTACCTCACCTCGCTACGCACGCAAGCTGAGAGGTGGGCACAGTTGGTCACCGAGCGCAAGACGCGCAACGGGATTCCTCAACTCAACGTCTATCACTTCGACGAGACACTTGCCAGCCAGAGTCGTTGGCTGCATTTCGATGAATACAATCTGGAATGGCTCGACTACGTGGTGGCTTGTCGTGCCGGCGAAAAACTCTGGCAGCAGTATGACATCGTGGAGGGCGGCGTGGCCAACGACAACGTCATCGACACCGTGGAGGATTACACCATGGGAATCATCTCTGCCGAACAAGCCCTCGGTCAACTGCGCTACAAGCCTGTGAACCATCAGCTTTGCATCATCAATCAGTCTGTCATCAACCGCTGTCTCCGTTTTATCGAGGCTGTGCCACTAACCCCAAATGTCTTATGAGAGATTCCGTCCGTTGGCGTAAGCAGAGCCGCATTATCCTAATGCTCGCACAAGAACTGAATATCAGCGAAGAGGAAGCCCTCGACCGCTTCTACAATTCACGCACTTACACTTTCTTCGCCGACCCATCGCGGGGGCTACAGGCGATGAGCGACAGATACATTGTGGACGAAATTCTGCAAGAAGGATAAATACAATCAGATAACAGAGCGGATTTTAGTATGACAGCACAAGACAATTTCAAACGTTATGACAGTCCTGAGCAGTGTGCTGAGGCTTTCCAGCAGATGATTGATGCCCGCGAGAGATGGCTTGAGCAGGTGCGTGAACAGGAAGCAAAGATTACTAACGAGCAATACGAGTCCGCATTGGCACGGATTGAGGAACTGTTGCCGAAGGTGGATGAAAACATGCCCTCCAACGACCGCCGCTCGACGACGTTAGGAGGCGCTTGCCCAAGCAAGGAAGCCGTAGAGTTGACGATGATGTCGGATATCGTCATAGACTACGAGAAGGAGCACTATCCCATAGGCAAACCAGCTGTGCATAGTTGCAACAAAAAAAAGCTGGAAGTTCCAAAAAAGGGATGTTAAAAATACTCGTACAGCACTACGTGTAGGATTTTCCATTCGTCCATGTTGATGCGGGCATGACGGACTTTTTTGTGCAAAAAGCAATAAACCTGTCGAAAATCTTGGAAAATCGGATTATTATAACTAACTTTGCAGCGCACATCAAATAAAGGAGGACTGAATATGGAACTGCAGACTGTAAGGACTAGAAAGGAAAAGCTGATACCAAGTGGCGCAAGCATGGACGGCATCAGCATCAGGCGCACGGGCATTGCAAAGGTGCTGTGGCGCAAACTGGACGTTGAGATTCCTAAGAGCGAGGTGATTGCTAACGGTGTGAACATCTATAAAGGCTGAATCGTGATGGGAACAATCACAAGGAAATTTGATGAGAAGGTTGACTGCATTATGACGGAAAGCTACGTCTATACGCCAGTTGACCTTTCTTTATGTAAGGATGTGAAGCGTGTGAAAGTGGTGCGCTCGCTTTGGGACACAGGGGCTTCTGTTACGCTGATTTCTGCCAGAGTAGCCAAAGTGCTTGGGCTTACATCCATTGGCAAGTCTGGTGTGTCGGGATATAACGAGGGAGTTGACGTGAAAAACACTTACTGTGTTCACATAGGATTGCCTACCTTTCATGCTATATGCTGTTTTATTCAAACCCATAATGGAACTACAGACGCTTGAGCCAAATGGCGAAGAAATGGTCATAAACGATGTAGCCGGCTGGCGTGCGGTAGACGATGTCCTTGTCTGCCAGCACGTCAAGAGCGGTCTTGACACTGCTCGAACTGGGCAGGTCGTAACGCTTGAGGAAGTCGGCGCCCTGGGGGCTCTCCACAAGTCCGTCCTTGGCAATGGCTCTGACAACAGCCAGCTGATTGTCGGTCATGAAGCCTATCAGTTCTTCATACTGCATGGAATTTCTGTTGACGATATGCCATACAGCCTCGTCCTCCTGTTCTTTCTTGGTGACATGCCGCTCGGTCTCATACAGCCGGTTGAGCATGAGCTGGATATTGCGAGTGACACCTTCAAAGCGCTGGTAGATGTCATGGAAGATGTCCTGACTGAGACTGCCTTTCTTATTCTCAAAGAAACGGCGGGCAAAGTCGTAGTAGATTTCCTCATGCAACGGTTCAAGTCCCATAGAGACAGTGCTCTGATAGAACGGACGATCAGGGGAATGGAAAATCTGCGACATCAGATGGCGCTTGCTGCCTGAGAACACAAAATGCACATTGGGGGCAAACTGAATATAGGAACGCAGCAGCGCCTCGATACCCGAATCAGGATAGTTCGTTATCTGCTGGAACTCGTCAATGGCAATATACACCTCACGCTTGCTCTGATTCAGGTAGTCAAAGACGGTTTTTAGCGTCAGCTCCGTCATCGTGGGTTCTATACTGACAGACACGGTGGGCTGGCCAGTCATGGGATCGGTGCTGAACACGGGACGCCAGGAACCGAAAAACTCCAGCAGTCGCTTAACGGCTCTTCGTTCCCTGGACAAAACCTCCTGGGCAATGGCGGTACCCAGCAACTGCACGAAATCGTGCTGATTCTTTGTTGCGAAGATATCGACATACAGGCATTTCGCATCCTTTTCCTGCTCCAGAATATGGTAAAACGCGTTCTTAATAAGCCCGGTTTTACCAATTCTGCGAGGAGAAATCAACACTGTATTGCGCCCATTTTGCAGATTTGCAATCAATTCTTCGGTCTCAACAGTACGATCACAAAAGTATGTTGGACTGATATAACCCTGATAAACAAAGGGGTTTCTAACGTTTTTGACTTTCTTAGCCATACTTACTGCCGCTATTTTTAATCACGGAATTTCCGCCACGGAATTTCCGTGACGCTTTTTCCGACGGCAAAGATAGGCATTTTTTTACTATCTTCCAAATTTTTCGCGTTTTTTCTTCCCCCTGCCGCTAACGCTCTATCTGCTTGTACTGCAAGTCAATCTTGGTGTAGTGGCGGTTCTTGTCGCAGTGCTCCATCAGTCCGAGAGGTTTTTCTATGGGCTTGCCCTCCTGCTTGTAGACCGTTCCGCTGGGAGGGGTGGGCAGCGAGGCGGCTTCAACCAGATACTCGTCGCAGTAGTTCAGGCTGCCATACTCAGGCCACTCGCTGATGATGAGGTCCATGCTGACGGCATCGCAGGCCACCTCGTCCTGAGAGACGATGAGAGAGCAGCACCAGTCGTTGTTGAAGGGCGGCTTCTGCCATTTCGGGGCAGGCTTGCCGTTGACGTGGCGCGAACCGTAGGTGCCGTCGATGAGGAAGAATAGTGTCTTCTGTCCCAGGTGCCTGTGGCTCATCCAGTCGACGAAGGTCTTGTAGCCGGGCTTGCCGCTACGCTTGTCCTGGCTGAAGTTGTTGTGGGCGTTCTTCTGCCACCTGATGGCGATGTCAGTAGCGCCATACCAGTTCTTGGAGGTCAGCGTCACGCCGGGGCCAACGTGGGTCTTCAGCAGCGACGTGTTGATGAGGTAGTCGGCATCGACAATGCACTTCGCCAGACCGCGTGCCAGCTTGCCGTTATCCTGCGAATAGACAATCTTCTCGGGATAATACTCGCATTTCTCACGTCCGTCGCCGCCGATATTGTCGATGAAGCGCACCTGCGGGAACTCGCGGTGAACCTTGTTGTAGATAGAGTCGGTGATGGCGCGGCTGGGTTCGCAAAGAACGATATCCTGCTGGCGGATGCCGCCCTCCCTGACCATCGAGCGTACCAGGGCCAGCGTGACGAAGGGCGAGGAGTTCAGCTCAATGGTGTCGCGGTGGGTCAGCGCGTTGTTCAGGTTCAGTTTCACGGCTATCATCTCCCCCTTCTTATAGCCGCGACTGCCCCTGCTGTGCTCCTTGTTGAAATGCTTGAACAGGGCCGCCCAGCCCTTCCTGACGGTTTTCTCGCCCGTCAGCTGCAGGATGGCCTCGTTCACCATCGCATCGGCTTTCTGCTGGTTGTTCCAGCGGTCTTCCACCCACAGACCGGTACGTCCGTCCCAGGCGGCCACGCCCGGGCTGTGGATCCACGCCACCCGGCCGGGATGGATGCCACGTCCCTCGCCTATAGGCTGGTTGATGCCCGACATCTGCTTGGGACTGCGCCCGTTGAAATGGCCGAAGAACAGACGGTCGCGGTTCACGGCCTGGTCCAGCGGCTGGATGGTGGTCGAGGGGCCGAGGTCGGGGTCTTTCCAGGCACACAACTGCCACACCACCTGTCCGTTCTTATCAATCTCTATGGCCTGCACAGGCGCATTCAGCGTGTCGAGGGGTGTGCGCCACTCGTTATGCCAGTCGTTGACAATGGTGTTGCCGTTCTTCAGGCGCACCGCCTTCTGCACCGACTTGATGCCGTAGGCGGCGGTCTTGATGTCGCCCACCACCTTGTCCTGACCGTTGTTGCGGTCTATCTCGCGCACCACGCCGCGTCCCACGAAGAGCAGATGCTCCTTGTCCAGTTCCGACACCGACCAGGGAGCGGGAATCTCCCAACGCGCCAGTTCGTTACCCTCGACACTGTATTCCGCCACGTAGCCCTGTCCCATGTGAGCCAGCAGCAGGGTGCCGCGGGTGGTCAGCCTGGCGTTGCGGAACTGTCCGTGGACACCCTTCGAGGCAGGCACCTCAAACTCGTGTACCACCTGGCAGTCAGGGATGGACATGACCACCACCTTGGCGGGCTGGCCGTTCTGTACGAACAGCACATGCTTGCGCCCGATGGGCTGGATGGTGTGAATCTCCGTGCCCGCCGGCGCTTCGTAACGCCACAGCACGTCGCCGTCGGTTCCCGTCTGGCCGATGCTCACCTCGCAAATGCCGTACTGATGGGCCACGAGCACTGTGCCTTCGCCCGTCGGGCCGTAGCCTTTCAGCAGCACAGCGTCGCTAATCTCGCCGCGCCCCTCAGGATTACGCCACTGCCAGACCACCTGTCCGTCCTTGACGATATACATACGCTGCTGCTTGCCTTCACCGGCATAGAGGAAGTCGTGGCGTGCCAGACTCCTGTCGATAATCTCTTGTGCTGACGCAGAACACAGAGCCAGCAACATCCATAGTGATAGTAGTACTTGCTTCATTTTTTTATAGTCTCAGCCCGAAGGATGTACGGACGCGCCATTTGATGTTATATATGGCGAGCGTATCCTCATGGCCTATATTGGTAAAATTGAATATCATCGACATGCCGACGAACTTGTTGCCCCACTGGCGGACGACGGCACCGCGCCCCGTGATAATGGCCTCAGGAAAGTGGTAATGGAGCGGCACGCTGGTATCGCCGAAAGACATTGATGTATTGCTATAGACGATGAACGTAGGCAGGGCAGAGACATGCAGCAGCCACCCCCGACCGGGCACGCAGTTGTAGCCATAGCCCGCGCCGAGACTGATGTTCGTCATCTTCAGTTGCATCTCCTGCTCCCAGTCGAGGGTGGCATGCTGCCCCATGCCCGACGCTGCCAGGAGAAAGCTGCCGGCAGAGCGGCGCTGGATATAACTCTGTGAGAAGGCAGCGGGATAGGAGAAACGGCGGCTGTTGAAGACGTAGAAGGCATTCACGTTCAGCGTCTTCACCGACAGTTTGCCGTCAGGAAGCCCGATGCGCTCCATGCCGTCGTGGTCGTGCCAGCCAGTGTAGTTCTTAGCATCCTGATAGATGATGTCAAAGCCGAAGCGCCGTCCGTAACTGTTGAAGTTGAGTTCGTAGTCACGGTACTTGCCCATCATCTTGGCGGGATTGAGCGAAGCACTGAGCGAAAGGCCGAGGTAACTGACGCCCACGCTGAGCGTGGCTTTCCTGTTGGCTTCCATTTCCGACTTGAAGTGCAGGCCGTCCTCAGTCCCGGAGGGCATAGACGAGCGGTCTATGCCCTCGGTCTCGATTTTTGCTCCCGACACATTCATCCGTGCCGTAATGGTCCACTTTGTCGATGGCCGTGTGATGTATGCCGTGTCGACGCCCCCCTTACGATACTTCAGCGTCAGCATGCTGTCAGCACGCTGAAGGATGTTCTGTGCAGTGCCTTGCGCCGTGGCTGCCAACAGAACGACAGCCACGGCGAGACACCACTTATTTCGTGCCGCCGCCGAGGGCGACGTAGAGGGCAATGACGGCCCTGGCGCCGTTGTACATGTTCGACACTTCATTAATCTGTGCGCTAAGTAGTGATTCCTGAGCGGTAAGCACCTCCAGGTAGCTGGCCTTACCATTGTCCATCAGTTCGTGAGTACCCACGTAAGCTTCCATGAGCACCTCCACCTGACGGTGGTAGTACTGGTGTTTCTCACGGGCGGTCTGACAGTCGGCCAGGGTCTCGTTCACCTGGTTACCGGCTTCAATGACCGTCTGCACATACTTCTTCTGCAAATCCTCTTCCGTAAGCTGCTTAATCTTGTAGTTGGCTTTGATGGACCCGCGCTGGAAGATGGGCTGGGTAAGCTGTCCCACGGCGTTCCACAGCAGTTTGCCGGGATTGACGATGCCGGCACCGCTGTTGTTGGTCCACCCCAGCGTGCCTGACAGCGTGATGCCGGGGAAGAAGGATGCGCGGGCAGTCTGGGTGTTGTAGAAGGCTTCTTCCATAGCGGCGTTGGCCAGACGGATGTCGGGACGGCGCTCAAGCATACTGGCCGGCACGCCGATTTTCAGGAACTGCGTGTCGAACATACGCTGGCCGGTGTCGCCCTTGGCGTCGGGATGGTGCAGGGCCGCGGAGCCCCACTTGTTGCGACTGATGGGCTGCGGGGTGATGCCCAGCAGCTTGCAGATAGCATTCTCGGTGGAACGGATGCTGCGCCGGATGTCGGCGAGCTGCGTCTTGACGCTCAGCCACGACGACTCCAGCTGGTTGACGGCGGTGCTATAGGCCTTACCGTTCTCCCACATCGCTTTCTGCATCTCGAGTGAGGCAGCCCACAGGCTGTCGGTCATAGTCAGAATCTCTAACTGGCGGTCGAGCATCTGCAGTCTGTAATACTGCTGGGCCGTGGTCGAGATGAGGTTGGCGCGCGTAGACTCCTCAGCCAGCTGCGCCTGTAGCAGCACGGCCTTGGCGGCACGCTTCTTGTTGGTGATAGAGCCGAACACATCGATATCCCACGATGTCTGCAACTGCAGGTTGTAGGTCTTGGCAGGCGCAGAGCCGTCGAAACTGGACAGCGTTCCCTGCGGTGCAAAGGCGAGCGAGGGCAGGTAGGCCAGGCGAGCGGCTTTCAGCGAAGCCTCGCTCTTCTCCACGGCGATGCGGGCTGAGTTCAGGTCGGTATTGCTGGCCAGAACCTGTTCGATGAGTTGCTGCAGTAGCGGGTCGGTAAAGAACTCACGCCACGACATCTGAGCGATGGAAGACTCTCCCCCAGCCCCTCCCTGTGAGGGAGGGGAGTAGTTACCGTTACCGTCTGACAGGATACCGAAAGCATCAGCAGGAGCCTCGGTTTTCTGCTCGTATTTGTTATATAATCCGCAACCCGTGAGCGTCATGCTCACGGCGGTTACGATAAAGATATGCTTACAATTCATAATTCTCAATTTTCAATTCTCAATTCTCAATTCTCGACCGCCTTCCCCTGGAACCGCTCATGGAGTTTCTGGAACACGATGAAGAAGGCAGGGACGACAAACAGCAGAGCGATGGTGCCGACCGTCATGCCGCCGATGACACCGAGGGCGAGGGCGCGGTTACCGTTAGCACCGGCACCACCCTCAATAACAAGGGGCACCATGCCGATAATCATCGTGGCCACCGTCATCAGGATAGGACGCAGACGCTCCTTGCAGGCCTCAAAGGCAGCCTCGCTGATAGTCAAGCCCTGGGCACGGCGCTCTGAGGCGAACTCGGTAATCAGGATGGCCGTCTTTGCCAACAAGCCGATGAGCATGATGACACCCGTCTGCAGGTAGATGTTATTATCCATGCCGGGCAGGTTGAGCAACGAACCGAGGTAGGCGAAGATGAAGGCACCCATGAGGCCGAAGGGTACGGAGAACAGCACAGCCCACGGTGTGAACCAGGAGTTATAGAGCGAGGCAAGAATGAGATAGATGAGGATGACACATATTATATATATTATGAGGGTCGTGTTGGAGCCGGCGGCTTCCTCTACCTCGCGCGACATAGCGCTGTACTCGTAGGTGTAGCCTTTAGGCATCTCTTTCTCAAACAGCTCTGCGATAATCTTGTGAACCTCACCCTCACTGCAGCCGTTGGCCATGATGTTACAGGTGATGCTCTGGTACAGGTTGAAGTGCTCAATGTTCGCCGGACCGACAATCTCCTTCAGCGAGACGAACTCAGCAAGCGGAGCCATCTTGCCGCCCTTCACCTTGACGAAGATGTTGTTCAGCGACGACGGGTCGAGGCGGTACTCGGGCGAGGCAGCAGCCATGATGCGGTAAACCTTACCGAACTGGTTGAAGTTGCCTATGTACGCGCCGCCGCAGTAGGAGCCGAGTGTGCCGAGCACTGTCTTGGGCGATACGCCGGCACGGTCGCACTGGGTGGCATCAACCTCAACCTGGAACTTCGGGAAACGCTCTGAGTAAGACGACATGGCCATGCTGATTTCAGGCCGCTCTGACAGTTTGTTCAGGAATTTCTGAGTGTGCTGGGCAAACTCCGACAAGTTGCCGTCGGAGGGGTCCTGCACCACCAGGCTCACGCTGTTGCTCGAACCGTAGCCCGGCACCTGTGGCAGCTGGAAGGGCAGCACCTGCACGTTCTTGATATCCTTGCAGGCAAAGTAGATACGGCCTATGACAAGGTCTATGAGGTGGTTCATGCCGGGGCGGTCGTCCCAGTTCTTCAGACGAACGACGAGCGTGGCATAGTTGGAACCATTGCCCGAAATCAGGCCGTAGCCGCAGGCCGTGGCAAAGCTCTCCAGTTCGGGAATCTCCTTCACCTTCGCCTCCACCTGTTTTGTCAGTTCTTGCGTCTGCTTCAGCGTATAGCCCTCCGGTGCACGTATCTCAGCGAGGAAGACACCCTGGTCTTCCTGCGGCACGAGACCCGACGGCAGGTTCGTCATAAAGAACACGAGCAGCACGGCAGCAATGGCCAACAGTCCCCATGCCAGGGCGGGGCGCTTGATGAACTTCTGCACGCTTTTGCTGTACTTGCGGAAGATGGCGTTATAGCTAACGGTGTAAGCCATTTTCGTATAATAGGCAAGGCTCTTCTTCTCCCCTCCTTCGGAGGAGTTGGGGGAGACTTTCAGCATGATGGCGCAGAGGGCAGGACAGAGCGTCAGGGCCGACACGCACGACAGACCGACCGACGAGGCGATGGTTACGCCGAACTGGGTGAAGAACGTGCCCGACGTGCCTCCCATGAAGGTCACGGGGATGAACACTGCCATAAACACTAACGTACACGAGATAACGGCTACCGACACCTCGCTCATGGCCTGGCGGGTGGCTTCCCGGGCATCGCTGATGCCGCCTTCCATCTTCGCCATGACCGCCTCGACCACCACGATAGCATCATCCACCACCGTACCGATAGCCAGCACGAGTGCGAACAGCGTCAGGATATTCAGCGAGAATCCTGCCAGTGCTACGATGCCAAACGTGCCCAACAGCGACACAATGATAGATATTGAGGGAATAATCGTTGCCTTGATGTTCTGCAGGAAGAAGAACACCACAAGGATGACGAGGATGATGGCGATGACGAGCGTCTCGACCACGTTATGGATGGCCGCAAAGAGGAAGTCGTCGGAAGTCTGCAGGGTGACGAACTCCAGTCCGGCAGGCATCGTAGGCTTCATGTCTTCACACATCTTGTCAATGCGGGCGTTCACTTCCGTCGCATTGGCTTCAGGGGCCTGGAACACCATGAGGATCGTACCGGGCTGGCCGTTGATGTTCGACAGGAAGCTGTAACTCTGGGCACCGATCTCCACCTCGGCCACATCGCCTAAGTGCAGCAGGTGGCCGCCGTCGCTTGTCTTCAAGACGATGTCGTTGAACTCCTCGACGGTCTTCAGCGTGCCCTTGTACTCCATGGAGTACTGGTACTTGTTCTCCGACTGCTCGCCCAGGGAGCCCGTCGATGTCACGAAACTCTGGCCGCTGATGGCAGTGAAGATGTCACCCGGCTCCAAGCCGTACTGGGCCATCACGTCGGGTTTCAGCCAGATGCGCAAGGCGTACGTATTGCCCAGGCTCTGGACATCGCCCACACCGGTGATACGCTGCAGGCGCGGCTTGATGTTGATGTCTACATAGTTCGAGACAAAGTCGTCATCGTACTTGCCGTCGACACTTCTCACCGCAAGGATGCGCAGGATATTGCTCTGCAGTTTCATCACCTGAACACCCACCTTCGTCACGTCGGCCGGCAGCAAGGCCAGCGCCCTCGACACGCGGTTCTGAACGTTGACCGCCGCCATGTCGGGGTCGGTACCCTGTTTGAAATAAACTGAGATGTTCACGTCGCCCGTCGACGATGCCTTCGAGGTGATATAGGTCATGCCGGGCACGCCGTTGATGTTCTCCTCCAACGGCTGGACAACCGACTTCATAATCGTGTTGGCGTCGGCACCCGTGTAACTGGTCGTCACCATCACCTGTGGCGGAGCTATGCTGGGGTATTGCTCAATGGACAGCGACTTCATGCAGAGGAAGCCCACCATCGCAATAACGATACTGATGGCGCAGGCCATCACGTATCTGTTGATAAAAATATTATTCTTCATCGTCTTTCAAATTAGTAATTAGTAATGAGTAATGAGTAATTATGATTACTTTTGCGGCAGTGTCTACAGCAGTAAACGTGGACTCTTGAAAGGCTTGCACGGTAATCACAATTGCTCATTACACATTACTCATTACTCATTAATACAATACTCTCTGTCCTTCCTGCACGTTATTCGCTCCGACGGTCACAATCCTGTCGCCAACATTGAGGCCGCTGGTAATGGCGAAGTCTTCACCGTTGCCGATGTCAAACGTCGTCACCTCAACGGCTGTGGCAGTGCTGTCGGCCTTCACCTTGTACACCTGTTGCTTGTTCTGTAGCTTCACCACAGCCACCTGGGGCACCAGCATCACGTCCTTCTCGTTCATCGGCAACACCACGGTACCCTGGACACCCGAGAAGAGATGGCCGTCGGGATTGGGGAACGTTGCCTTGGCACCCAAAGAACCAGTAGCAGCATCCACTACACCAGTCAGACTGGTAATGCGACCTTTGTGCGGATATTCAGTACCATTCTTCATCACGAAGGATACGGCGGGCAGTTCGGTCATGTATTTGTCCTTATCAGCCTGAGTCGCACCACTCGAGACCGATGCTTCGATAAGTGCCTCCGTCACAGAGAACTCTGCGTCCATGTTCGTATTACCGCTCACCATGGTCAGCTGTGTCCCCGGCGACACCTGATCGCCTGGACGGACGGGTATCTCACCGATGACACCTGCTACAGGAGCCGAGATGGTACAGAAGCCGAGGTTCACCTTTGCACGGCTCACCGAGGCACGGGCCTGAGCCACCGACGCCTTGGCCTGCTTGTACGAGTTCTCCGAGTTGTTCAGCATATAGCTGCTCACAATCTTCTTCTCATACAGGTTCTTGTTCGACTCGTACTCCAGTTTCGCCGAGTTCTCCTGAGCCAGGGCAGCCTGCAGGTTAGCCTGGGCGGCCTCCAGCTCCAGCTGGGCGTTGCGCGAGTCGATGACGAAGAGCGTCTGTCCCTTCTTCACCTGCTGACCCTCTCTCACGCAGATCTGCATCAGCTGTCCGCTCACCTGCGGACTGATGGTCACGTCGGTCTGTCCCTTCAGCTTGGCGCTGAACTTTAAAGGGATTGTGACGTCTTGTTTCTTCACTGTTATCGTCTCAAACGACGAATGCACCTCTTTAGGGATGTCCAGTCCGCACGCAGTTACACCACTGATGAGCATACCGAGTGCCATTGTCCTTGTTACTTGTTTTTTCATATTCCTTAATAAATTATCTACAATTTTTATTTTTAGCCACAAAAGTACTGTGTTTTACACAACCACACACTAACAATTTGGGAATATTTTATGGCAAAAGTTCGCTTTTTCCTTGCAAGGCCACAAAAAAAGCAGTACCTTTGCAGACAAATGGTGCTTCTGTGTATGCCAGCACATAAAACCTGACAACAATGCCTACCTATAGAGAACCACAGTTACAGTCTGTTGAGCAAACCGACATACTCATTGTGCGTGAGATGCATCGCTTCTTCGACTTCAAGAAAGACTATGTTTTTCCGCACACCATCCTGACGCTCATACTGAGCGGCAATGCACGGGCCATGTACGACGGACAAATCTTCAACCACCACAAAAACGACCTGGCCATCATTCTTCCCGGCCATGTTATGCATCCCCTGGACTGTACTGACGATTTCACATACGCCCTGCTGTTCATTTCGCCGAAGATGCTCGATGACCTCCGTTTCCACACCTTCAGCCACGACCACGAGAAATTCAACAATGCCCCCGTCTGTTCGCTGACCGACGATCAGGCTGCACACCTGCTCTCCATCGCAGACCAGTTAGAAACTATTGCCAACCTTACCGACAAGGAATTTCCCCACCGCTACCAGACTTTGTTAGCGCAACTGGCCGTGGGCTATGAGTTTCTTAACTACTACCGCCGCGACCAGGACCGGCAATGGGCAGAGAACCGCTATGCCGACACCTTCAACCGCTTCTGCGACCTTGTCGCAAAACATTACCGGGAGTCGCGCGAGGTCAAGTTCTATGCTGAGTTGCTGGACCTTACCCCCAAGCATCTGAGCAAAGTCATCCGCACAGCCACCAACGGTCTCTCGCCGGTTGAATGGATAGAGCAATACGTGACCACCCAGGCCAAGCGCCTCATCGAAGCACGCGCCAGACAGACTCTTCAGGAAACGGCCTATATGCTTGGCTTCACCGAGCCCACCTCCTTCTACCGCTATTTCAAGCGCGTCACCGGCATGACGGCAAAACAATACCGCGACAGTTTATTTGACAAGTTTACCGCGCCCGTTGGCACTATGGACACGGCTGACAGAGAAAAATAAACTTGCAATACATTAAAAAATGCTTAATTCTGCCGTGGTTACAAAGATTTAGGGTAATTTTGCAGCCAAATACGCAACAGAAAATGAGTTTAACAAGTATAGCAGGCAAAGTCTTCGTGCCCCGGCAAAAGGCACTGCTGCGGCACAACACCGAGGCCGAGCAGATGCAGAACGAGGTGCTGATGCGGCTGCTGCGCCGGGCCAAAGATACTGAGTACGGACGCCAGCACGGCTTTGCCAACATCAGCAGTTACGAGCAGTTTGCCAAGCAGGTGCCCGTGAACACCTACGAGGAGCTGAAGGGCAGCATCGACCGTATGCGCCACGGCGAGAGCGACGTGCTGTGGCCGGGCCGCGTCAAATGGTACGCCAAGTCGAGCGGCACCACGAACGACAAGTCGAAGTTCATACCCGTCAGCCAGGAGGGCCTGCAGCGCATACACTATGCCGGTCCCCGCGATGCCGTAGCCTTCTACCTGCAGAACAACCCGCAGAGCCGTCTCTTCGACGGCCGTGCCATGATCCTGGGCGGCAGCCATGCCCCCAACTACAACCTGCCAGGCTCGCTGGTGGGCGACCTCAGCGCCATTCTGATTGAGAACATGAACCCGCTGGCCAACCTGGTGCGCGTGCCTAAGAAGGCGACGGCCCTGCTCAGCGACTTCGAGGTGAAGCGCGACCGCATAGCCCGCGAGGCCATGACGAAGAACGTGACCAACCTGAGCGGTGTGCCCTCATGGATGCTCTCCGTATTAGACCGTGTGATGGAGCTCAGCGGCAAGCAGCATTTGGAGGAGGTGTGGCCCAACCTGGAAGTGTTCTTCCACGGCGGCGTGGCCTTCACGCCCTACCGCCAGCAGTACGAGCGCCTCATCACCAGCGGGAAGATGCACTACATGGAGACCTACAACGCCAGCGAGGGCTTCTTCGGCATACAGAACGACCCCACGGACAAGGCAATGCTGCTGATGCTCGACTATGACGTGTTCTACGAGTTTGAAGAAATCTCCTCCAAACCTCCCCGAGGGGAGGCTTCGGGGCACTCTCCCTCGGAGGATACGGAAGGGGGTATTGTTCCCCTCTGGGACGTGGAGCCGGGCAAGAACTACGCCATGCTCATCACCACATCGTGCGGACTGTGGCGCTACAAGATTGGCGACACCGTGCGCTTCACCCAGAAGAATCCCTACAAGTTTGTCATCTCAGGCCGTACCAAGTCGTTCATCAATGCCTTTGGCGAAGAGCTCATCGTCGACAACGCCGAGCAGGGACTGCACTATGCCTGCCAGCAGACGGGCGCCGAGGTGAGCGAATACACGGCGGCACCGGTCTTCATGGACGAGCACGGCAAATGCCGCCACCAGTGGCTCATAGAGTGGCGCGTGGCACCGGCAGACCTGAGCCAGTTTGCCCGCCTGTTAGACGAGCGCCTGCAGACGCTGAACAGCGACTACGAGGCCAAGCGCTACAAGAACATCACCCTGCAGCCCTTAGAGATTGTCACTGCCCGCGAGGGACTCTTCAACCAGTGGCTGAAGCAACAGGGCAAGCTGGGCGGACAGCATAAGGTGCCGCGACTGAGCAACAGCCGCGAGCATATAGAGCAACTCCTAACACTGAACGCATGAAGAAACTGTTGTATATCTGTCTCACCGTACTCTCGGTTGTAGGCTGCGCCCGCATGGGCAGCCCCGACGGCGGATGGTATGACGACACCCCACCCTACGTCGTCGGCTCCACACCTCAAGACAAGGAGGCCAACGTCCACCCCAAGCGCATCAGCATCTACTTCAATGAGTTCATCAAACTGGAGGATGCACAGAACAAGGTCATCGTGTCGCCCCCGCAGTTGGAGATGCCGGAAATCAAAGACGGCGGCAAGCGCGTCATCGTCGAACTGAAAGACACGCTGAAGGAGAACACCACCTATACCATCGACTTCAGCGACGCCATCAGCGACTTCACCGAGGGCAACCCCATGGGCAGCTACACCTTCACCTTCTCAACGGGAAAGGAGATTGACACGCTCGAGGTGGCGGGCTACCTGCTCGACGCCGAGAACCTGGAGCCCGTGAAGGGTGTCATGGTGGGACTGTACGACGACCTGTCAGACACAGTGCTCACCAGCAAGCCCATGATACGCATATCGCGCACCGACAGCCGCGGCCACTTCGTCATCAAGGGTGTGGCACCGGGCACCTACCGTGCCTACGCCCTGAAAGACATGGACAACGACTTCAAGTACAACCAGAAAAGCGAGATGGTGGCTTTCAACCATCAGACCTTCCAGCCGTCATGGAAGCCCGACACACGGCAGGACACCATCTGGCGCGACTCGCTGCATATAGACCAGATTCTGCAGACACCCTACACCCACTTCCTGCCCGACGACATCACGCTGCTGGCTTTTACCGCCGTACAGGACAACCGCTATCTGGTGAAGACTGAGCGGCAGGAGCCTCACAAACTGGGCTTCTACTTCAGTTACGGTCATGAGCAGCTGCCCGTCATCCGCGGCCTGAACTTCGACGCCGACAGCGCCTTCATCGTTGAGCCGTCGCTCCATAAGGACACCATCTACTACTGGCTGCGCGACACCGCCTTAGTGAACAGAGACTCGCTGGAGATAGAGGCGCAGTACATGATGACCGACTCGGCGGGCATGCTCGTCAGCAAGACCGACACGCTGGAGATGATTCCCAAGGTGTCGTACGAGAAACGCCGCAAAGCCAGGGAACGCGAGATAGAGAAATGGCAGAAGGAACAGGAGAAGAAGAAGAAACGCGAGGAGAAGTACGATACCGTGATGCCCCGCGAAGAACTGAAGCTGAAAATCAACCCCTCGGGCAGCATCAGTCCCCTGACACGTGTCATCATTGAGACGCCCACACCGCTGCAGCGGCTCGACACGGCAGCCATCCATCTCTACACCAAGGTCGACTCGCTGTGGTACGATGCCGACTTCACCTTCCGGCCCGATACTGCCAACATACGCCGCTACACCATCAAGGCCGACTGGAAGCTGGAGACGGAGTACAGCTTAGAGATTGACTCGGCCGCCTTCGAGGATATCTACGGACTGACCACCAACCCCATCAAACAGGGACTGAAGGTGAAGTCGAAAGACGACTACAGCACACTCCTTGTCAACCTCAGCGGCATACGCGACACGGGTATTGTGGTGCAGATTCTGAACGCCAGCGATGCCGTGACTGACGAACAGAGAGCCAAGGACGGCAAGGTGAAGTTCCAGTATGTAACGCCCGGAAAAATGTACCTGCGCGCCTATGTCGACAGCAACGGCAACGGCCAGTGGGATACCGGCGACTATTATGCCGACCTGCAGCCAGAGGATGTGTACTATTATCATAAGGAGATAGAGTGCAAGGCAAAATGGGATGTCACCATCACCTGGAACATGGCCGAGCGCAAGCGCTTTGAACAGAAACCGCTGGCCATCACCAAGCAGAAACCTGACAAGGAGAAGAAGCTCAAGAACCGCAACGCAGAGCGTGCCAAGCAGCTGGGCAAGGAGTATATCCAGAAGAAAACCGGCGTCAGACTGTAATTGCGGCCTTCGGCCTATAATGCGGCCTTCGGCCTAAATAACAAATAACAAATAATAATGAATAATGAATAAAGAAATTAAGAGATAAAGAGATTATGATGAAACGAGTAGCTTTTCTGCTGATTGTCTTTTCCTTATACCTCAGCACGGCAGGGGCACAGTCACAGTGCGGCATAGAGAACACAGCCTTTAAGAGCGGCGAGCGACTGGTCTATAACCTGCACTTCAACTGGAAGTTCGTGTGGTTCAAGGTGGGTACGGCCACCATGGATACCGACCTGACCACCTTTGAGGGCAAGAAAGCCTGGCGCTCCAGTCTGGTCACCACCGGCAATCCCAAACTCGACAAGTTCTTCGTCATGCGCGACACCCTGCTCTCATACTGCGACACCGGCCTGGCACCGCTCTACTTCCGCAAGGGGTCGCACGAGGGCAAGCGCTACTACGTCGACGAGATATGGTACAGCTACCCCCGTGGCAACTGCCGTCTGAAGAAGCATGCCATCACCAGCAGCGGCGAGCATCTGTGGAGCGAGACCACCTACAAGCAGTGTATCTACGATATGATGTCGGTGTTCCTCAGAGCCCGCAACTTCGATGCGTCCAACATGAAGGAGGGCGACCGCATACCATTGCCCATCAGCGATGCCACGAACCTGAACAACGCCTGGCTGCTGTTCCGCGGCCGCGAGACGTTCAAGGTAAGCGACACCAAGGAGAAGTTCCGCTGTCTCGTCTTCTCGTTCATACAGCGTGAAGGCGGCGACAACAAGGAACTGATACGCTTCTTTGTCACCGACGACAGCAACCACGTCCCCGTCCGCCTCGACATGTTCCTCTCTTTCGGTTCTGCCAAGGCTTTCCTGAAGAACTACAGCGGCGTGCGTGGCGAAATGACGTCGAAGATTAACTAATAGGTTGGGAGGGGTTGATAACTACAGCGGAGAATCGAAAGGCTGGGCACCCACGCACTTCAGGTTCTTCTGCAGCTGCTGGACAGAGCTGGCACCCACAAGCACCGACGTGACCCCCTGCTGATGCAGAATCCAGGCCAGGGCCATCTCTGCCAGCGTCTCGCCACGGTCATTGGCCACAGCGTTCCAGCGGCGTATCTTCTCCAGCACCTCATCGGTCAGCATCTCCGGCCGCAGGAACTTCCCCTTCGACATGCGCGAGTCTTCAGGAATGCCATTGACATTCCCGTCAGCCGTCGACACACAGTTCAGGTAGCGGTCGGTGAGCAGTCCCTGTGCCAGAGGCGAGAACGAGATGAAGCCCACGCCCTGCTCGCGGCAGAGATCGAGGATGCCCGACTCCTGCGGTTCGCGGTCGAGCATGTTAAGCCGTCCCTGGTAGATAAGACAGGGCACGTCGCGCTCCTTCAGGTAACTGAAGGCGAAGCGTGTAGCCTCTAACGGCCAGCGCGAGATGCCCACGTAGAGGGCCTTGCCGCTGCGGACGATATCGACCAGCGCCTGCAGCGTCTCTTCCAACGGTGTTGCCGGGTCATAGCGGTGGCTGTAGAACAGGTCTACATAGTCCAGGTGCATGCGCCGCAGCGACTGGTCGAGCGATGCCATCAGGTACTTGCGCGAACCCCAGTTGCCGTAGGGACCGGGCCACATGTCGTAGCCCGCCTTGGTAGCAATGAACAGTTCGTCGCGGTAAGGCCGGAAATCGTCGTCCATCAGCCGTCCCATCGTCTCTTCGGCCGAGCCGTAGGGGGGGCCGTAGTTGTTGGCCAGGTCGAAGTGGGTGATACCGTGGTCGAAGGCATAGTGTGTAATCTCGCGGCTGCGCTCATAGGGGTCTACGCCACCGAAGTTGTGCCAGAATCCCAGCGACACCTGGGGCAGCAGCACACCTGAGCGTCCGCAGCGGCTGTACTGCATGCCGCCATCGTAGCGTTGCTTGTCGGCAAAATAATTTTCCATATAATTTGTTTTTAGGTTAACGTGTCAGAGGCTCAGCAGTCCTTCGGGCAAGGTCATGGCAATGGTCTTGCCGTCGGTGTCGATATGGGTTATCAGGTCGTCGTTGGCAGGCACCAGCCGGCCGTCATCCAGACAGAAGAGCAGGTTGGCCGTGGAGTCGTCGACGGCATCCACCCTGCCTATCCTGTCGCCCGTCTTGGCATCCACGATGTCGAAGCCTACGAGGAAGCTGAGCGTCAGGGGGCTGTCATCGTCGGCATCGGCCAGCGCACGGGGGAAGTAGACGTCGCAGCCCGTCAGCTCGGCGGCACGCTGCTGGGTGTCGATGTCGCAGAACTTCACCAGGGCCACGGTGTCTGAGCGGAAACGGTACTCCTCGATGAAGAACGGCACCAGGATG
>Ga0310697_10001990_pt1 | contig 22455 bp, 14 predicted proteins | sample 172DNAGHGlowgp2_FD_203883 | JGI IMG/M metagenome (GOLD analysis project Ga0310697, IMG submission 203883) | Sheep rumen microbial communities from Palmerston North, Manawatu-Wanganui, New Zealand - 1728 DNA GHGlow gp2 (v2) (version 2) | ecosystem: Host-associated > Mammals > Digestive system >...
GTGGCCATGGGATCGAGGGTGCCGGCATGGCCGATGCGCCTCTCATGCAATATCCCCTTGAGCTTCACGACCACATCGCTGCTGGTCCACCCCGGCTCCTTGTCAATGAGCAGGATGCCGTTCACTTCCAGACCTCTTCCACAACACGGACAAGCACATCGCGCACATGCTCCGGTGTGCCGGGAACCGTACAGCCTGCGGCCATCGCATGTCCCCCGCCCCCGAACACGGCGCAGATATTGCTGCTGTTGACCTCCTCCGTGGAGCGGACGGAGACACGGCAGACACCATCCGCCTTCTCGCGGATCGTGATGTTGACAATGCTCCCCTCGCAGCGCCCGGCAAGACCCGCCAGATCATCGAGGTCGTCCTCGACAGCGCCGGTTTTTTCCAGCATATCCAGCGTGATGGTCGCAACGTTGATCTTCCCGTCTCTGTAAAAGCGCATGCTTTCATAGATCATGCTCTCCAGCTTGAGCCGGGCCGGGGACACCTTGCGGAAGAAGAGTGTATTGATCGTCGTGTTGTCGGCCCCGCACTGCAGAAGCTCAGATGCTGCGCGAAAGGCCGCAGCATCCGTATTTGCATACAGGAAGCAGCCTGTATCGGTGGAGAGGCCGATGTAGAGGATCGTTGCCTCCTCCCGGGTGAGATCGGCGTTTATGTTCCGGATGAGTTCCATCACGATCTCCGCACAGGAGGCCCTTTCACCTTTTATAAAACTCTCTTCGGCAAAATGGGTATTGGACGGGTGATGGTCGATGCAGAGATCCACCTTTCCCTCAAAGCCGAGGCACAGGATCTTTTCATCCGCCACATCCACGGACACTACGTATTTTGCCTGAAAGCCCTCCGGCGGAAAATACTTTTCACAATAGGGCCGCAGCTTTCTGCCGAGCTGCTGGTTTGGAAAAACATAAGTCCTGCGCCCCGCGCGGCGCAGCGCGCTGCAAAGTGCCGCGGCACAGGAGGCCGTATCCCCGTCGGGATTCCTGTGTGTGACGATCAGGATATCCTCATGCGTCAGCAGCAGCTTTGCGCAGTTTTTATACGTCATCATCCGAATCCACGTCCTGTTTGATATCCAGAGAATTGATAACCTCATTGATATGCGCGCCGTACTCGATGCTGTGATCCAGCTCAAACACGAGCTCCGGCGTATAGCGAAGGTTCAGCACGGTGCCAAGCTCGCGGCGCAGCCAGCCGCCGGCCGATTTGATGCCGCGGCGAAATTCCTTTTCATCCTTCAAGCCCATCACGGAAAGCCAGATTTTGCTGTACCGCAAATCGCCCGTGGTCTCTACGCGCGTGACGCTGATCATCCCCTGCTGCACGCGGGGATCCTTGATGTCGCGCAGCTTTGCCGAAATGACGCGCTGAATATCATCATTGATTCTTGCGATTTTATTGGACGACATGGTTATCTCCTACTAAGTGTTGTGTATTTCCAGGGCCGATAACGCAGCATGGCGCAATTTTGGCCTCAATGATCGTCTTTCCTCTGTTGAAAGGTTGTACCGATCAACATACGGATCACATTATATCATCAGCCCGATCATTTTGCAAGCACGCAGGTATGACTGTTTTATGGAACGGAATCCCGGGTGTAAAAAAAGCACCACGCAGGCGCGTGATGCTTTTTCCTCAAAGCCTTTTCTCAAGCTCGGCAGAGACTGTCTTTTCTGTTTTCTCTGCCTTTGTCCGGTTTTCCGCCGTGACGGAGATATACATTTTGAGCTTCGGCTCCGTCCCGGAGGGGCGCACCACGACCGAGCCGCTTTCCGTATAGAATTTGAGCACATCCGATTTGGGCAGACCGTTGATTCCGGCGCTGTAATCCTCCGTGCGCAAAACGCGCTCCCCGCCGATGCTCTCAAGTCCCTGATGAAAGCCCGCCATGATCTGTGCCATTTTCTGCATGCCACGGCTCCCCGGGAAGGTATAGGAGTGCAAGGTATTCAGGCAGAAGCCATAGGCAGCATAAAGCTCCTCCAGCTTTTGCAGCAGACTCATGCCGCGGGTTTTGTAAAAAGCAAACATCTCGGCAATCAGGAAGGCCGCGTTCACCCCGTCCTTGTCGCGGACATAGCTGCCGGTGAGATAGCCGTAGCTCTCCTCAAAGCCGCAGATATAATTCCGCTCATCCTCAAGCCTGCCGATGACTTCTCCGATATACTTAAAGCCCGTCAGGACGTTGACCGTGCGGACGCCATAGTGTTCAGCGATTTTCTCCGCGAGATCCATCGTCACGATCGTCTTGACAAAGGTCGGATGGGCGGGCATTTTCCCGTGCTTGCTTCTCTGGGCGCAGATATAGTCCAGCAGCAGAAGGCCGACCTCATTTCCCGTCAGAAGCTGATAAGCTCCGTCCGCGTTGCGAACCGCGATTCCGCAGCGGTCACAGTCCGGGTCGGTCGCCAGCAGGAGATCGGCACGCACGCGCTCACAATACCGCAGACCAAGCTCCATCGCCTCCCGGATCTCAGGATTGGGATAGGGGCAGGTGGGAAAGTGTCCGTCCGGCTCCCGCTGCTCCTCTGCCACCGTGACATTGGAGAAGCCCGCTTCCGCGAGCACCCGCGTCACCGGCTTGAGTCCGGTGCCGTTGAGCGGTGTATACACGATGGCCACATCCCGGTCGATTTTGTCCCCGAAGAGGACGCTCTGTTTTTTTACTTCTTCCAGATATGTCGTGAGCACTTCATCACGGATATATTCTATGCTGCCGTTTTGCAGCCCTTCCTCAAAGGGAAGGGCACAGCTGTCGCGGAAAAGATCGAGCTTTTCGATCTCCCGCAGGATGTTTCCTGCGGCCTCTGTGGTGATCTGGCAGCCGTCCGGGCCGTAGACCTTATAGCCGTTATACTGCGCCGGATTGTGGCTTGCCGTGATCATCACGCCCGCCGAGGCCTTCAGCCTCCGCACGGCCCAGGACACGGTGGGAACCGGCAGAAGCTCCGCCCAGAGATGCACCTTCACCCCGCACGCTGCGAAAACACAGGCGGCGGTGTGCGCAAAGACCTCGCTCTTGAGGCGGCTGTCGTATCCGATCACGACACTCCCGTCCTGTCCGATATAGTGCGCAAGCCCAAGACTCGCCCTTGCCACCACATAGGTGTTCATGCGGTTCGTACCGGCCCCGAGTGTCCCGCGTAGTCCCCCGGTTCCGAAGGCGAGATGGCGGTAAAAGGCATCTTCGATCTCCGCCTCCGTCATGCCGCGAAGCTCCTTGAGAAGCTCTTCGTCACGAACCTCGTGGAGCCAGCGTTCATATTCCTTGTTATGATCCATATTCTAACCTCATTTTCGATCAGCAGCTCACATCCAGCAGCTGCGCTTTCCCGTGCAGCTTCAGGGGCATACTCTCCGCCGGAACGAAGACACAGTCGCCCTTGAAAAAATTCATCATAAAATCCTCACCGCTGATGCTTCCGCAGCCGTCCACGCACAGCAGGGCATGGAAGGAGTCGGCATTTGTCCGGAAGTCCACCAGCCTTCTGCGGATTTCCGTATTCAGCAGCACGCGCTCCACCTGAAAGTACGGGCAGCGAGCCAGAAGCTCGGAAGCATAGCCTCCCCGGTAGCGCAGCACGCGCATCGGCTGGCGCGGTACCGCGGACGAGCGCAGCCGTGCCACCTCCAGGGCCTTGTCGATATGCAGCGGGCGCTTTTTCCCGTCTCTCCCCGCGCGGTCATAGTCATAAAGACGATAGGTGATATTGGAGCTCTCCTGGATTTCAGCGATCAGGCAGCCGGCCCCCAGGGCATGGACAGTACCCGCTTCAATATAGAAGAGATCGTCCTTTTCCACTTCCACATGGTTCAGCAGCATGTCAAGGCTCCCGTTTCGGATTGCCCTCAGTACGCTCTCCTTACTCGCGTCGCGCTCAAAGCCGTAAACAAGCTTTGACCCCGGCTTTGCCGCCAGCACATACCAAAGCTCCGTTTTTCCGAGAGACCCCTCATGCCGCATGGCATATTCGTCATCCGGATGCACCTGCACGGAAAGATCTTCCCGCGCGTCGATGAGTTTGATGAGGATCGGCAGCACCGGCCTTCCTCCCGTGGTTTTGAGCGGGTGCGTGCCGAGCCAGTCCGGGTTTCTGGCCAGCACCCGGCTGAGCGATTCCCCGTTGACCCGGGATTCCCCGTCCGGGTGCGTGCTGCACTCCCAGGTTTCCGCCAGTGGCTGGAGTGCGATTTCCTTACCGAAGTCATCATTCAATCTTGATCCGCCCCAGAGATAATCCTTGGCAGCGGGTTCAAGCAGAAAGGGTTTTCTCATCGTTCAAATTTGTGCTTGTCGGCGGCGCTGATATCCTCGCCGAGCTGCACTTCAATGAGCTGCAGACCCTCGTCGCCCGCCGTCACCGTATGCCGGACACCGGCCTCCATGGTGATGACATCGCCCGTCCGGATGTGCTGCTCCATGCCGTCCACAACGGTGGTGCCCGAGCCACGGATCACCGTCCATACCTCGTCCCGGTTCTCATGGCTGTGATAGCTCATATGCTGGCCGGGATTCAGCGAAGCCAGGATCGTCATGGATTTTTCCTGCACGTCCAGAACCTGGTATCTGCCCCAGCTCTTTTCGGCGAACATGATCTGCTGGCTGAGTCGGTCCACATAGGGCTTGATATTGTCCGCCGCGTCCTGAGAGGAAACCAGAATGCCGTCAGGTCCCGCGGCGATCACCGTGTCCTTCAGCCCCATGGCGAGGATGGGCACATTGAGGTTATTGATGACATGTACGTTTTCGCAGCCGTCCCCGATCATGCCGCGGCCGATTACTTCTTCCTCCATCGCCTCGGTAAAGGTGTTCCAGGTACCGATGTCCTTCCAGGTCCCAGCATAGCGCAGCACCTCAATATCGGTCTCCTGCTCCACGACCGCGTAGTCGAAGGAGATTTTTCTGAGTCCGGCGTACTGATGGAAAAGCGCGGCATAGTCCGAGGTACCGAGAAGCTCTCTCGCCTTATTGAGCACATAGGAGAGGCGGTAGGCAAACACGCCGCCGTTCCAGAGCGCCCCGGCGGCAATGAACTCCTCCGCCTTTTCCCTTGTCGGTTTCTCGGTAAAGGTGTAGCCGCCCGCGCTGTCAGGCTTGATGTAGCCGTATTTTTCCGAGGGATAGGTGGGCTCAATCCCCATCAGCACGAGGTTTGCCCTTCCCTTCTGCGCCGTTTCATAGAGCTTTTTGACGCATTGGAAATACCCCTCATCCACATAGGGATCCACCGGACAGACCACCACGGCCTCCTCCTCCGGCAGGCCCTTCACATCATGCAGATACGCCGTGGCCAAGGCAATGGCGGGAAAGGTGTCCCGGCGGCAGGGTTCCACCGAGATGCCCACGTCGCCGATCTGATTGTGGATAGTCGAAACCTGGGATTTGGAGGTGGCCACGGTCACGGTCGCCTCCGGGTCCGCGCTTTTGATCTGCCGGTAAACCCGCTGTACCATGGATTCATAGGTGTTTGGTTCCCCGTCCTTCGTATCCCGGTTTCGGAAGATCTTGATAAACTGCTTGGAGCGCACCTCATTTGACAGGGGCCACAGCCGCTTTCCGGAGCCGCCGGATAAAAGAATGATGTTCATGTTTTTCTTTCCTTTATTCTTCAGTTTCTTTCCTGAGCTGCTTCAGCTCATCGAGCGTCAGCACATATTCACTGTCATATATTTTTCGGAGCATATCCTCCTCGGTATACTCTGGGGAATAGGCCCCGTCCTGTACCACGTAACCATATTCCCAGCCACAGAACCAGGACCAGCGGACATTGGCCCGGAAGCTCTGCTCGGCATCCGGCAGCACGCCCGTCTCGGTCAGCGCCAGGATGCGCCCTGACGGGGAGCATCCTGCCAGGGACAGGAAATTGCGGATCTGCGGCCCGTACTGTCTGGGGAGGGTATAGATATCGTCCCCCAGGATATCCACATAGGCATCCCCGGGATACCATTCCGGATCCAGGCAGGTGCACACCCAGATCAGGTTATTGCAGCGGTATACCTCCGTGAGCGTCTTATACAGATAGATCCAGAGCTGCTTGAAGGCATCCGGCCCGTCGGCGCCCCACCAGAACCAGCCGCCGGAGGCCTCGTGCAGCGGCCGCCAGAGGACCGGTACGCCCGCTTCCTCCAGGCGCTTGAGCTGGGCCGCGACAGCCTGGATATCCATATCAAGTGCCCGCTTGCCGTCCGGATCGTCCCCGTGCATGACCCGAAGGATATTGAAAAAGCTGTTGTTTTCCCGATATCCCTGCTGCCAGGCCGGATCACTTCCCTTTTCGCCGCTGGGGAGAATGGTCTGTGCCGGCGCATTCCAGTGCCAGCAAAAGCTCACGATGCCGCCGGCCTGACTGAATTCCAGCGCATGCTCAATGGTTTTCCCCTCCGCGCCGAAATAGGTCCTGCTCTCCGTATAATCCCGGATATCCATGCTGAGAATCGCCGGATAGCTGCCTGTGACAGAATGGATTGCCTCCATTTCCTCTCCATGCGGGCCGCCCGGACAATGCTGTCCGGAAAGGGTATAGCGCCCGTAGAGGTCACACAGCAGGCGGAAGAGGGTCTTCGTCTCCTCCGTGGCGTTCGGGTTGGAAAGCTCCGGTGTCATCTCATAAAAGCTGTCTGGGATGGGCTCTGCCGCTGTGACGGCAAGGCAGTCAAGATAAATGTTTCCGCGCCGCGGGTGCACGCTGACCTCGTGAGCTCCCGTGCTCAGGGGCGTTTTCGGGAAAAGCTCCGTGCCGTAGTAACCCGTCGGCAGGCGCAGCTCCCCAAGCTGGGTCCCGTCCAGAAAGACATAGTCCAGCCTGTCGGCGTCAGCGCCCTTTCCGGTAAAGTTCAGATCATAGAAGCCATCCTGTGGCACCTGGATCTGAAACGTGACAATATCCTCCGCTTTTGCGTAAGAAAATGTTGCCTTTCCTTCGGAGGCATCCTCATCCTCCATAATCTGGCTGCCGCCCTGAAGGATTGCCTCCTCCGCCTCATAGATCCGGGCAGGCTCCGCTCCGGCTCCGCTCAGCAGCAGGACCGCCAGGGAAATCAAGGTGATCTCGATGAGTCTTCGAAGGGAGCTGTACGGCCTCTGTTTTTGCTGCTGTGTCTTCTTCAGAACGCATCCCTCCATTCATGACTTTGGCTCTCAGTTTACCTCTTTTTTCCTGAAATGTAAAGCATCTCGGCCTTCGGATCATTTTGATTTCTTTGCATGCGATTTGGAGTCCCGACTATTGTCTGGACCTGCTATCCGTGCTATAATATGGAAACAGTGCTGACGGTCAGGCGCGGGAGGGCTTTTCCCCGCATGTTCCTGCGGCAGTGTAAATGCAAAGGAGTAGAGGAAAGAATGAATATCAGCATTTTCGGTCTGGGTTATGTCGGCTGCGTCGGCGCCGCGTGTTTGGCGAAGCTTGGGCACCATGTCATTGGCGTAAACCACACACAGGGAAAGGTTGACCTGATCAATGAAGGCAAACCCACCATCATTGAGGCCGATATTGATGAGCTTGTGAAAGAGGCGCACGACCGCGGCCTGCTGGAGGCTACCACGGATTATAAATACGCTGTCAGGAATACCGACGTTTCTTTTGTCTGCGTCGGCACACCCAGCAGCAAGGACGGTCATCTGAATCTCAATTACATATACAGGGTCGCCCGGCAGATCGGGGAAGGTATCCGTGAAAAGGACGGCTTCCATATCGTTGCCATCCGAAGCACCGTTCTGCCCGGCACCAATCAGAAGGTCGGCGAAATCATCGCCGAGGCTTCCGGCAAAGCACGGGATGAGGGCTTCACCGTGGTTTCCAACCCCGAATTCTTGCGGGAGGGCACCTCTGTCCATGATTACATGAACCCGCCCATCACGCTCATCGGAACAGACAGCGAGAGGGCCGAGGCCGTCTTCCGGGAGATCTACAAGGATATCCCCGCCGAATTCGTATGCACGGATATCCGTGTGGCCGAGATCATGAAGTATGTCAACAACACCTATCACGCCCTCAAGATCGTCTTCGGCAACGAGGTCGGTAATATCTGCAAGCAGCTCGATATCGACAGCCATAAGGTCATGGAAATTTTCTGCAAGGATAAGCAGCTCAATATCTCCCCCTACTATTTCAAACCCGGCTTTGCTTACGGCGGCTCCTGCCTGCCCAAGGACTCCAAGGCCCTGCGCACCCTGGCCCACGACCTGTATGTGGACGTGCCGGTCATCAACAGCATTGATATCTCCAATGAGGTGCAGAAGAAAACCGCCGTGGAGATCATTGAGAGCAAGGGCAGACGCAACGTCGGGGTTCTCGGCCTGAGCTTCAAGGCCGGGACGGACGATCTGCGCAACAGTCCCATTGTGGACGTGATCGAGACGCTCTACGGCAAGGGCTATAATGTGCGCATCTATGACCGAAACGTGCGCCTTTCTCAGCTTACCGGCACCAATGCAGAGTTCATCCAGGCAAAGCTGCCCCACCTGCATCAAATCATTTCGGATAATCTTGACGAGGTTTGCGCTTTTAGCGACGTGCTGGTCATCACCAACAAGGAAAAGGAATTCGCCGATCTGCCTGAACGTTATCCCGATAAATGTATCGTAGATCTTGTGCGGCAGTTCAAGGCGCTTGACTACGCGGGCAACTATGAGGGCATCAGCTGGGCCAACATAAACTGCAATCCCGCCCAGAATAAGCCCATTGAGCGCGACATGCTCACGACGGAGTATTGATGCCGGTTCGGCTTGCAGCAGCGATTAGGGGGAGGTAATGCTTCATGTGTGGTATAGCGGGCTTCTGCAATTGCAGAATTGACCGTCCTGCGCTCATCCGCGCCATGACCGACCGGATGCGCCATCGCGGGCCGGATGCCGAGGGCTTCTGGTTTGACGAGCAGTCCGGGTGGACGCTGGGACACCGGCGCCTTTCGATCCTGGATCTGTCCGCCGCCGGTGCGCAGCCCATGCTCTCTGCCTCGGGCCGCTATGTGCTCAGCTACAACGGTGAGATTTACAATTCCGCTGAGCTGCGCGACATGCTTCTTGCCGGGGGGTATGTATCCGCCTTCCGCGGTCACTCCGATTCGGAAATTTTGCTGGAGGCCATTGAAGCCTTCGGGCTTGAGGAGGCCCTGCAGCTGAGCAAGGGCATGTTTGCCCTTGCCGTCTATGACCGCGAGGAGCGTGTGCTGCGCCTTGCCCGTGACCGTGCCGGGGAAAAGCCCCTCTATTACGGCATTGCACAGGATGGATGTGGAAAGCCCTTCTTTGCCTTTGCCTCCGATCTCGCCCTGTTTCTCTGCATTCCCGGCTTCCGTCCGGAGCTTGACCGGGGCGCCCTGGCCGCTTTTCTGATGTATAAATATGTCCCGGCTCCGGCCTCCATCTATAAGGGAATCTTCAAGCTTCCCGCAGGCTGCGTCCTCACGCTGCGCGAGCCTTGGCTCACACCGGAGATCGAGCCCTACTGGTCCCTGGTGGAGACTGCCCTTTACGGGCAGGAGCACCCCTTCCCTGGCAGCTATGCCGAGGCGAGGGAGGAGCTGGAGGCAATGCTGACCGCCTCCATCCGCGGTCAGATGGAGGCCGACGTGCCGGTCGGCGCCTTTCTCTCCGGCGGCATCGACAGCCCGCTTGTGGTGTCGATCATGCAGAAGCTCTCCGAGAAGCCCGTCAAGACCTTTACCATCGGCTATGATGATCCGCGGATCAACGAGTCGCAGGCTGCCGCCGATATTGCCGCGCATCTCGGCACCGATCACACGGAGCTCATTCTCACGGAGCGGGAGATGAAGGAGCTGATCCCCACGCTCCCCTACTATTTTTCTGAGCCGCTGAGTGATTCCTCTCTGATCTCCACCTATTTTGTCAGCAAGCTTGCCCGCACGAAGGTCACGGTCTCCCTCAGCGGGGACGGCGGGGATGAGCTTTTCTGCGGTTATGAACGCTACTGGGAGACCCCAAGGCTCTGGAACAAGGTGCGCAGAGTCCCCCAGGCGCTGCGCCGTCCCGCCGCCGGTCTCCTTGAGAAGCTGAAGCTCACGGAAAAGCCCTTCTATTACAAGGCTGCCTCCTGTCTGCGCGCGGACAATATCAATCAGGTGCGGGAAATGATACAGTACCGCCGGGATATCGAGGTTCTGAGTCTGGTTCCCGACGCTTCGCTTCCCCCGCTGGACGCTGTCGAAGCAAAGCTCAGAAGTCCCTACTCCTCCATGCAGCTTGCGGACATGGAATACTATTTTCCCGACGATATTCTCTATAAAGTGGACCGGGCGAGCATGGCCGTGTCGCTGGAAAGCCGCATCCCGATGCTGGACCGTGACCTGCTGGAATTTGCCTGGACCCTGCCGGACAGTTTTAAATACGATAATGGGATCAGCAAGCGCATCCTGCGCGATCTTCTGTATCAATATGTCCCGAAGGCCATGCTGGACAGGCCCAAGCAGGGCTTCTATGTGCCGATCCGCAAATGGCTTCTGGAGGGCAGCACTTACGATTACACGCGGGAGCTTCTGGAACACAGCCATCTCGTGCGCGACGGCTGGCTTGACGGGAAGACGGTGCGCGCAGTTTGGGACTATTTCCAGCAAAACCATAAGAAGCACCAGCTCACCTTCAACATCCTCATGGCCGAGCAGTGGTACCGCAGCCAGCAGGAAAAGAGATAATTGCATTTACAGAAACAGAGAGCTGCGGCAAGGCATATGCTTTGCCGCAGCTCTCTGTTCATTAATCGAATTGTCCGGTGAAGAACTTCTCATAGCCGTCCAGCAGGGCCTTGCTGGTTTTCTCCCAGCTCAGCTCGTTGAGGATGCGGCTGCGGCCGAAGCTGCCCATTTTTTCTCTGCGCTCAGGGTCCGCCAAAAGCTCCTGGATTTTCTTCGCCATGTCCACCGCGTCGTTGCGCGCGGCATAGAGCGAGGCCTCCTGCGCAGAAAAGCGCCCTTCCGTCAGGTCAAACTGCACGATGGGCTTGCCGAGGGCCATGTATTCCAGGATCTTGTTCATCGTGCTCTTGTCATTCATGGCATTCCAGGTATCACTGTTGACGCAGACATCGGCGGTGTTGAGATAGCGGAGCATCGTCTCATCGTCCACGCGCCCGGTAAACTCCACACAGTCGTCCAGTCCCATTTCCTGGGCCTGTTTTTTCAGCGCCTCCCAGTGCGGGCCGCCGCCCACGATCCCCCAAAAGACGTTGTTCCCGTGGGCCTTGATGTACTGCGCCGCCTGCAGGATATACTCGATGCCCTCCTGCTGGCCAATGACGCCCACATAGCCCACCATATAGGGAAAACCCCGGCGGATGGAGGGATCGGGCGGCAGGATGCGCATGCGTTCGAGCCTGGGGCCGCTGCGCAGAATGATCACCCGCTCCGGCGGCATTTTGTTCCGTTCGATGGCGATTTTTCGATAGCTCTCATTGGTGACGAAAGCAAAGGTGCAGTGGCGGTAGGTCTGCCGCTCCAGCCAGACCTGGCTTTTGTAGAGCAGGCCCTTCGTGGTGCCGAACTTTGCCTCAAAGAGCTCTGGGCAGATGTCGTGGTGATCAAAGACGTAACGCACGCCGTACCTTTTGAAGCAGGACGCCACCATATAAATATCGTCCGGCGGATTGCAGCCGTGGATCACGTCAAAGCCGATCTCCCGGTAAACCTTTTTGGCAAGGCGCAGCTCCTCCTTTAATGCGGAGCCATACTCACGGAAATAGCCGAGCGCGCCGTTTCCCTCCGCGGGCAGGTGATGGCGGAAGATGTGCACGCCGTCCAGCGTCTCCTCCTCCAGGGTATAGCCCTTCCCCGTCGGGCAGATGACCGATACGGTATAGCCGTTGGCCGCGAGGGTGGTTGCCTCCTGCCAGACGCGGGTGTCAAAGGGCACCGGCAGGTTTTCCACGATAATCAGGATTTTTCTTTCTTTCTCCATTGCAAGCTTTCCTCATCCTTACGCCGTCTTCACGTCGAAGATGCGCATCCACTTTTCAAGACAGATATAACGGAACAGCCCGATATCATCCTTGCCGCGGGTGAGGCTGTCCCAGTCGGCGGCGATTTTGTCCGGATCAATATAGCGGCCCGCCCGGAAATCCGGCGCGGTGAATACGGCCCGGTACTCCTCCCGATGGGCGGCCATCCAGCTGTTCTCCGGCGTGTAAAAGCCGATTTTGTCACGGCGTTTGCGAATAAGCTCCGGCATATCCAGCGCCCGGCGCATAATGGCCTTGGAGTAACCGTCGCTGATCTTGGCGTTCAGCGGCAGATTCATTGTGTATTCCACCAGCCGGTAATCCAGGAAAGGCAGGCGGTCTTCGATGGAGAAGGCCATGGAATTGCGATCCACATAGCGCAGCAGAGCCGGAAGGACGATGCGGTCAAAGTCGTTGAGCAAAAAGCGCGCGTTGTCGGCATAGCTGTTGGTGAGGCTGCGTCTGGCGAACTGCGCCTCCAGATAGCGATGGCGGATATCCGCGCTGCCGGACTTGCCGAAAAACTGGCGGAGCATATTGAGGTCTGCCAGCAGAGAGACGTTTTTGCCCTTTCGCATATAGGGCAGATAGAGGGCGATCTCCTTCGCGGCCCGGCCGAATTTCTTTGCCGAAAGCAGGCGCTTGATGTAATAGACCCGCGCCTTGCGGTAGCCGCAGAGAATTTCGTCCGCCCCCTGCCCGTCCAGCAGAACCTTGGTCTCATTCTCATGCGCAAGCTTCATCACGCAGTAGGAGGCATACATGCTGGTGGAGACAAAGGGCTCGTCCTGGGTATAGATCAAATGATCCAGATCCCGGAAGAGCGTGTCCCCCGTGGGATAGGTGTAGTGTGCCTCCACGCCCGTCTGCCGCACCACGGCGTCGATAAAGGCGCGCTCGTCGTTGGGGTCGCCCTGATAGCAGGAGGAGAAGGTCTTCTGTGTCGCCTGTGCGCCCTGCTCCCGGAGCTGTCGGCTGCTCTCGCAGACGATGGCAGAGGAGTCAAGCCCACCGGAAAGGCAGCTTCCTACCGGCACGTCGGCGCGAAGGCGCAGGCTTACCGACTGCTGAAACAGGCGATGAAATTCTTCTGCCTGGGTCTCTCCCGCCTCCCCGATCAGTTTTTCCTGATACGGCAGGGTGTAATAGCGGCGCAGGGTCTTTTTTCCGTCCTGCTCCAGGCGCAGGCAGCAGCCCGCCTCCAGGCGTGCGATGCCTTCAAAAAAGGTCTCCGCCGTGCAGTCCACGAAGCCATTGACCAGATAGTCGAAAATCACGCTGTCGTTGGCTTTTCGCGGCACTCTCTCGTCCTGCAGGAGGGTCTTGATCTCGGAAGAGAAGAGGAAATATCCCGGCAGCTCCGTATAATACAGAGGCTTGACCCCGTAGCGGTCACGGGAGAGAAAGAGCCTCTGCGTCCGGCTGTCATAGAGGGCAAAGGCCCAGAAGCCGTTGAAGCGGGTCTGGCAGCTCTCCCCCCAGCAGTCGTAGGCAGCAAGCACCACCTCTGTATCCGTGGAGGTGGAAAAGCGGTATCCCGCCTGCTCCAGCTCCTGCCTGAGCTCGATATAGTTATAAATTTCCCCGTTGAATACGAGGGTGTAGCGTCCGCCATAGTGCATCGGCTGGTGGCCGGCACTAGAAAGGTCAATGATCGAAAGGCGAACATGACCAAGGCCGACCGGGCCGTCGAGATAGATCCCTTCATCGTCTGGCCCGCGGTGCTTTTGCGCCGCGTTCATTTTGTTCAGCAAGGCGCTTGCGTCCGGCTGTTTGTGTTCAAGGTCATAAAAACCGCAGATTCCGCACATACCGCACTCTCCTTAACGCTTCCGCTGCTCTTCGATCTGTTTTACGAAAGCACGGGCACAGGGCTTCCAGGAGAAGTCCTCCACCACCTTTTCGGCGCTCTCCCGGAGCTCCTCTTCACTGGGATAGGGGCCTGTGATCCAGCGCTCGATCTCTGTGTCGGAATCGCACAAGCAGTGCCCGCGCATTCCCTTGAGCGTCAGCGACGGGCCGATCGCCTGACGCGCCGCGACCGAGCAATGGTAGTACACGGCCTCCATGATAGCCATGCCGAATATCTCCACCTCGCTCATATTCAGATAATAATCGGCAGCCGTATAGATTTTCCACATATCCGCATACGGTACACGCTCCAGGATCTTCACCTTATCCCCGATCCCGTATTCGCGGATCTTCTCGTCCACCTGCTCGCGCAGCTTGCCCTTGCCCACAATCAGCAGGCGGAACTTCTTCTGCCCATCGACATGGACAAAGAGCTTCAGCAGGTCGAGCGGGCGTTTGTCGTCCTCGAGCCTTGCGACGTTACAGAGGATCACATCGTCCTCCTCAAAGCCCAGCTCCCTTTTCAGCTCGGAGCGGTCATAGCTCTGGAAATCATGCTTGAGTACGCCGACGTCGAGTCCCACCGGCGCGATGGAAATCAGCTTCTCATCCACGCCGAGATCGGTCAGCTCCTTTTTGGCAGCCTCGGTCTTGGCCAGTACCGGACGGCGCTTATAGATATTGAGTGTCGTATGGGCAAAGATGGTGTCCATGATCCAGCCGCGCAGGGTATGCACATACAGGCTGTATGTCGTGCCCACATAAGGGACAAAGACGATGCCGTTTTTCCTGCAGAAGGACTCCACATGGGGCAGGAAAATCTGCTGGTCGGAAAAGACGAACAGGCCGTCCAGAGTCTTGTCGATCCACGCCGTCGGCATCCAGCCGTGGGCTACGAAGTAGGGCATCCACATGTAGCGTATGGTCAGGCGTTCGTTAATCTGAACCGTCTCCGCCTGCTTTTTATCCTTAACGCCCTTGTATATGGTCACGGTATGGCCCATCTCAGACAGGGCGCGCCCCAGCCCGATCTCCTGACTGTTGTAAAAGCCCTTGAGACCGAAGCGCTTCATCATAGTGCAGAGAATCCCAAGCTTCATTCTTTGCCGTCCTTTCTTGCCCGTACCGCCACTTTATGCTGGGTATTGCCCACAAGCAGCGACTCGATTTCCTCGAGGTCGGAGATATCCTCCTTCGGCACGGTGTATACGATCCTTTTTTTCTCGCGAAGCTTTTCGCTGTGGGCGCCCTTCCCTCTCCTGAATACCGCGCCGAGAAGGCCCGTCACGAACTTGAACAGGAGGGTTGCCAGGATGCCCAGGGCTGTGGCGGCGAGGATATGGACAAAGGAGCTGGAAAAGCGGTCGAGCTTTCTGTTGGCAAGCTCAAACACCACCCAGGTTGTATCCCGCCAGTAGCGCTCAAAAAGATAGGTGCCGAAGGTGCCAATGGAAAGCAGTGACCAGATCGCCGCTTTCCGCCCGGGGGCCGGGCGGCGCGCAGACAGGCACTTGGCGATGTAGAACACCGTAACGCTCGGGATCGCGATAAAGGTGTTGAAGAAGGTCTGGGAGTCTGCCGGTTTCCATTTCACGGCGGAAGCCATCTTCCATTGGGTGAGCATATACGCCGCGCCGATGGCAAGCGCACTTGCGGCGATGAGGATGGTACCGGTCTCCAGATTCATGCGCTCTTTTTTCATGACACGGTCAAGATAAAAGCCAAAGAGCGTATAGAGCACATAGTTCCAGCTCGTGAAGAGGAAGAAGTCCCAGCTGTGTGCCTTTGCGCCGTGGAACCAGAAATAGTCCACAACCGCAAGAAGCTCTGTCAGCTCGTACAGCGCGAACAGCCAGAAATAATCTCGCTCCCGCATTGTGCGGGCAAGCTTGCGCAGGAAGGGCAGCGTCAGCAGAAGCGCCAGGTAGCTGTAGAGATACCACAGCGGCGTGACGACGCTGCCGGTGTAAAGACGCTCCACAAAGTCATACAGGGAGAAGCTTCTGTTCCCCTGATAATAGAGGACATAGTTGACAGCCGAGGCCGCAAGCAGAATCAGCGCGAAGCGCCGTACGCGGCGTGTGAGGATCGTGTGAAGGCTCTCCTCCCGCCCCAGCAGCAGTGCGCCGGAGGCCATGAAGAACAGCGGTACGGCGATCTTGTCAAACAGCGACACAAACAGGTAGATCATGTGCTGCGGCATTTCGAGCACATCATTGTAAAGCTCAAAGCCGCTGCCGGTGTGGTTCCAGAGCACCAGGAAGATTGCCAGTACCTTCAGGATGTCCAGATAGGTCTTCGGTTTTTTCGGTATTGGGATATAGCGCGTCACAAAACCCAGCACCGGATCCGGCTTCCACCCGGACGCTTCGACGGTGTTTTCCTCCTGGGGCAGCTCCGGCTGCTGCTTTTCGGGGTCGAAGTCCTCGGGCAGCTCCGTCTCCGCTTCTTTGGAGGGATGCTTGATAAAGCCGAGCTGTACCTTCTCCTCCTGCCGCAGATACTTTCCGTGGTGCGGATTGTCCGGCGAGCTCTGGGAGACCGCGTACAGAACCCAGGCAATGTTCAGGGGCGCCGCGGCGATGAGCGGATAGCCATAGCGTATTTCACCGTTGACATGGCTCATGACAAGCCCGACCATCAGCGTGAGCGAGGGCACAAGCCCGAGAAAGCCGAGGCGGGACTTTTTCCGGATGCTGTATGTCAGCATGACCAGCAGCACCCAGGTATACAGGCCCGTGCCGATCAGCAGGCGCAGCACCGGGATCTGCAGGCATTTGTCCCACAGCTTCATTACATCGTTATGAAGCGGGGACTGGTAGTCCACCGTCAGGAAGCCATCCTGACGCGCAATATAGACACGGTAGTTGATCCCGTCAAACCAGGGGTTAAAATGCTCAAACGAGCCCATGATCGCCGCCTTGATAAAGAGCATGGGATGGCGGCGGAACATCTGCCGATAGAGCTGCCAGAAATCATCATGCGGCAGCTCCGGGTCGTGGAAGGTGCCCTTGACATCATCCGAGATCATCGGCGTATACGCTTCGATGATTTTTTCGTAGTCCAGTGTACTGTCTATGATGACCTTTTCATCGACCGTCAGCTCGTCCTGATAGGTCCGGCAATAGAGCGCGACCTGCTGAAATTGCAGGCTGTAATTTTCGGCTTCCCTTTCCGGCTCGATATTCAGTGCGGGATAGAGGACATTGTTGCTGAACCAGAAGAGCCCCACAAATACCGCGAGCATCCCGAGATACGGTGCAAGGAAGGTCCGCCAGTGCCAAAGCGCCGCGGTGAGAATACAGATTACAGCGAGATAGAACGTTGCCTTGCGGGTATAGGCCACGAGGAGCGCCGCAAAAAAGAGCAGCAGCACATTGCGCCAGCTCTTTTTTCGTTCGCGCAGGCACTTGAGGTATGTGCACAGGAACAGCAGAAAGCACCCGGTATGCAGTACATCCTTCAGCAGCACCTGGGCAGCGCTCTGCCAGACAGGCAGGATGCCGAAAAAGGCAATCGTCGCCCAGAACCACACGCGGGACTTTGTATAGCGGTACACCGTGCTTGCCGTAAGACCGATGGCGGCGGCGTTAATAATCGCCTGCACCAGAAGGCCGAGGAAGATTCCCTTCTCCTGTCCGCGCATGGCTGTGCCGATCTGATACAGAACCCCGTAAAAAACGGTGGTAAGCACCGGATGGGATGCGTTGATCTGCTTGAGGCCAAGCCAGCTCATGATCTGGTAGCGGGTGTCATTCATGACACTGCCGGGATAGAAGATGAACAGGATCGGCAGCCACAGCAGCACAATGCAGGTAAAGGCGCCCAAAAACAGCTCTCCACCGGTCGTCGGGCGCTGATCATCCGCCCAGATGCGATAGCGCGTTTTATGATCGAAGGCGACAAAAGCCAGCTCCACGCAGGTGTACAGCAGGAGCGCAAAGCCCAGCAGCACGAGAGCATTGCCGGCGATCCCCGCCGGGAGGAAGATTTCCTTCAAACCGCTGTGCTCCATGGAGAGGGAGACAGTCATATTGAACGCCAGTACCAGCGATACCACCGCGCTTCCGAGACGCGGCTTTCCGATCACCTGGAAGGCAAGGCAATAGAAGATCAAAAGCACGGCCGCGCTCACGAGCGTGACAGACCCAAGGCTGTCATACAGCATCAGGCTTTTCTCGCCGTTATAGTACAGCTCTATCTCGGGCGATGAGCGCATGAAGCAGAACACGCTCAAGCTCAACGCGCTCAGCAGCGCCGCCAGCATCGCCAGTGCAATGCTGCCGGAGCGCAGCTCCAGGTAGGTATCCTTGCCGACCCGTATTCTCTTGTGAGATTGCTTGTTGGACATCCCACGGTCCTCCGAATTCTCTTTGCTCCGGCCTCTGCCGGGATTAACCAAGCTTTGTCCTGCGGTATTGATCGCAGAAGCAGACATATTCATAGAGTCTCGCCGTCAGCGTCTCGGGGTCTGCGTTATGCCGATCCATCCGCCTGCTCTCCGGGTCATAGCAGAGCTCTTTTTGCAGGGCAAGCAGTGCATGGATCCTGTCCGCCTCCGCCTTTCCGTTGAGCATCAGATCGACAAACGGGGCTTCATAGGCAGGAGAATTATAGCCATAGGCGTATTTGTTCATGGTCTCCGGATCGTCCGTGCCGAGACGGTGGTTGAGCACATCAAGCTCCCGGTCATAGGCCAGGGCTTTCTTGAAATCTCTGCGGCGAAACAGCCGGTATTCCGGGCGCAGGCGCTTGAGCTGCGCATAACCGAAGAGCTCAAAGAGATGATAGCCCTCCTCCTGCACCACGATATCCACCTTTTTCGGCTTGAACACCTTCATCCGAAGGCCGGCGTACTTGACGTACTGCTTGGCATAGAGACTGTTAAAAGCCCTGCGCGGGCGCTTCATGGCCCCGAAATGGCGGATAAGCCCCGAGGGATGGATGCCGAAATACTCCCGATCCAAAAGCTCCAGGTGCCGCTCGACCGCGATTCGGATCTCCTCGTTTTCCCGATGGCGCAGGAGCATCAGCCCGCTGAGGGCGAACCAGACCTGGTGGTTGAGCGTGTAATCATAGCTTAAGAGAGTGCCGTCCGGTTCCACGCGCCTCCAGAAGCCGGTCGCCTCATCGAAGCGCTGGGAACGGAAAATTGCCTCGGCACAGTCGAGGTACGCATCATCCCCGAAGCTCTCGAAGGCATACACCAGCGCCTCGATCACCCACGCCTGACCAATGAGGCCGTTGAGATGGTCGGTGGCCCCGTGCTCCACGCAGGCAACAGCGCCGGAGCTGCTCTGCTTCTGCTCGATCATCAGGTACTCCGCAAAGCGCAGCGCGAGTGTTTTGTATCGCTCCTGTCCGGTCGTTTTCCACAGATAGGCATAGGTAATCAGCCAGTGCGCCGTATTGCGCACCGGTGTATCGGTGCACCCGTATGGGCCGTTATGGCCGGGATCGGCATGGCCGTTTTGGCAGAAGCGCTCATAATGCGCGTCGGCGCATTCGGTCAAAAGCTCCTCGATGGGGGCAAGAACGCTCTCCGTCGGCATACCCAGGCTCTGCCGAAAGGCATCCACCGTCCGGCGGGCCGTTGTCTTCCAGTTGTGCCGCTCCTCGACAATGGTGCGAATGGCCTCGCGGTATGCCGCCCTCTGCCCGGGTGTGGTGTCCATGGCCGCGAGCAAGGCGTTTTTCATTGCTTCGGGGTTCTCCGACTTGAAAAGGATTCCCGCCTTACCGTTATCGGTTCCCTCTACAAAGGTGGGCACGTCACTTGCCACCACGGGGATGCCGTAGGTGTAGGACATGAGCAGCACGCCGCTGCCGTAGATTTTCCGATACGGGAACAGCAGGAAATCCGCGTTGCCGATAAGCTTCGGGATCTCCTCCTCCGGGACACGGGTGTTGTCAAACTCCACGCAGTCACCGATCCCATATTCCCGGATCAGTGCCGCATAATCGGTCGGGTCGAGCTTGGGATACTGCTCTCCGCGGATCACGAAGCGGCAGCGCGCCCGATCCTTTTCGTCCATCAGTGAGATGGCCTTGAGCAGGATATCCACGCCCTTGTAGGGCCGGATGCGCCCGAAGTTCAGAAAATGCACGCGCGCATCCTCGTCCCTGGCGTTTTTATCCACGCTGTATGTAGTATAGAGTCCCCGGGGAATTACCCGGATCTTTTCATCCGGAATGTTGAATTTATCCTGAAGATCCTGTTTGGAGGCATCGTTGTGTACGATCAAAAGATCACAGGCCCGGTAAAAGCGCCCGTATAGCGCGGTGTCGCCGGGCTTCGGCTCATGCGGCAGCACATTGTGCACCGTCATGACAAGTCTTCGGTAATAGCGGCGCGTCTTCTCATAGAGCTTCATTTCCGCCGAGGCCTTCTTGAAGCTCTGGATATGCAGCACGTCATAGTGTCCGGTGCGGATCTCATGCTCAAGCTCTAAAAGCGTCCGACCGTAATCCAGGACTGCGGCGGCCTTTCCCTTTCCGCCGTTATAGAAGCGGCGCATCCAACGGATGCCGTCCTCCTGGAGATCATTGCGCATATCGCAGAAGACCGTCAGGTCACACTCGTTTTTCATCTCCCGCACCAGCTCCAACACGTAGCGGTTGCCGGGAGAATGATGCTCCACCATCAGCACCTTCAGTCGCCTGCTGCTTTCCCGATCTCTCTTCACGATTTTTCCTCCTTATGCTGATCTCTAACAGAATTTCTTTTTGTCTTTCCGGTAAAGCTTCTTATCTGAGATCAGTATTATCTTTTCACAAGCTGCATGAGTGAGCGCCGCTGCTCTGCGCTGCATGTCACAAGCACATGCAGCACTGCGCCGACGCCCCCGTAAACACAGGCGCACGCTGCCAGCGTAAGCCAACCGTGCGGCATATACAGGCGCGAAAGCCCCACGAAAGAGAGCGTCAGCACGCCGCAGGAGAGCACGTTGCGCACGATATCCGGGTAAAAGGCAAACGGCGGCAGGTCCAGCACATGCGCCATATAAAGGGGGTTCGATACGAAATTGATAAAGCTCATCACCAGGACAGTCGTCCAGGCCACGGCGTAGACACCCATATCGGCATATTTGATCAGGATGATCATGCCGGTGACATTGAAAAGCCCCCCAAGCAGGGTAATATAGCAGGGAAATTTCTGCTTCAGCTTGAGGGTGTAAATATAATACAGCGGGTGCATCGCTCCGTTAGGGATGCACGTCATGATCGTCACAAGCGTAAGCTTATAGACAAGCTCCGTATCCTCCCCGGGAATCCACAGCTTGTAAAATACTCTCCCCAGAGCCGCAAAGCCCGCGAAGGCAACATTTGCCAGCAGCCCGGAAATCTTCATGGAAAACCTGAGCTCCCGCAGCAGCTCCTTCTTCCCGCTTTCGGCATAGGTCTTGAGAAAGCGCGGAATAAAAGCCTGATCCACCACGGTATAAAGGCTTTGCACAATAGTGTCCATGGTCTTGGCGATGGCAAGCTGCCCCATGGCAAGGGAAGAGAGCATCTGATTGCATACCACAAGGTCAAGCCCGCTGTTGAGGAGATTCCCCACCATGTTGAATGAGGCCCAGAAGCCCTTCATCACCAGCAGCTTCACCGCCTTGAAGGAATAATTCTCCTGGGCAGTGTGCAACATGGGCAGGAGCCTTCGGCTCATCCAGAGATCCGATAGAGCGATCACAAGCGAAGCCCCAAGGGTGCCAAAGCCCACCCAGGCGACCTTTGCCGGCAGGAGCAGATAGGATAAAGCAAGCACCACCGCATTTGTGAGATAGGAAAGAACCTTAAAATAGGCCTTCCAGTCCATGCGGTCACACACATAACCCGCACAGCCGAAAACGGTAAAAATCGTCGTCACCCAGAAGGCGGCAAAGGAGAACACAAACAGCAGCTTTACATCCATGATAAGCTGCGGCGGGACGGAGATCAGGCGGTCCAGGAAGAGACTTATCAGCAGCCCCAGCATCAAGAGTCCGAAGCCGAGATACACATCGCCCCAGAACACGGAGGCGAAATAGACGTTGGCCTGCTGAATATCCTTCTTATGGTAGCTCAGGCCGATATACCGCGCCGCATAGATGTTCAGCGCGGTCGTCACAATTGTGGCATACTGCGTAAACTGCTTGGCGAGAGTCACGAAACCATAGGCCTCGGTGCCGACGGTTCTGGTAATATACGGCGTCAGAACCAGCGTGATTCCGTAGTTTACCACATAGGCCATGGCGGTAACAAGCATGGTACGGGCCATATGCAGAAGCCTGCTTCTGTTTTTTTTATTCTCTTCCCGCACCAAAGGACTGCACCTTCTTTTTTCAAGCGTTTTCTATTTGTTTTTTCTGCGGCTCAAGAACCGGCCTTGCGCTGCGCAGCGTGCGTTTTCGTGAGCCGGCAGCATTGCAGGCAACGGCTGTTGCCAGAAAGCATGCCAGAACGCGGTAATCGTAGTTTCCGCCGAGGCAGCGCTCCGTCAGACTGTTTATGGTCAGAAATGCCATGATCCCCGTGCAGAAGCGGTATTGGTCGTCCTGCAGGCTGTTCATGTCACGAAAGGCATAGAGCAGCATAAAGAAAAAGGCGGCGAGACCCAGCAGGCCTGAATTGAGCCAGGTCTCGAGAATGGCATTGTGCGCGCCGG
>Ga0310697_10001992_pt1 | contig 22443 bp, 17 predicted proteins | sample 172DNAGHGlowgp2_FD_203883 | JGI IMG/M metagenome (GOLD analysis project Ga0310697, IMG submission 203883) | Sheep rumen microbial communities from Palmerston North, Manawatu-Wanganui, New Zealand - 1728 DNA GHGlow gp2 (v2) (version 2) | ecosystem: Host-associated > Mammals > Digestive system >...
CAAAACCAGCCACTTTAGCTCAGTTGGTAGAGCGACGCATTCGTAATGCGTAGGTCGCGAGTTCAAGTCTCACAAGTGGCTCAAAAAAAGCGAGAAATCTTACATTTCTCGCTTTTTTTATTTCTGTTTTTTAGTTTATAACGCTCACAATATCACTAATTTCTCGATTGTTTCCGCTGTTTTTCCGTCTTGGTTCTTCACCCGGACGCGATACAGATAGGTACCCTTCGCCAGCTTGTCCCCGTAGTCGTCAAGTCCGTCCCAAGAGATGCCCCGGCAGCGGTTGCCGTCCATGAACTGCGTGTCGTAAAGCGTTCTGACGAGTTTTCCCGAAATGGTGTAGATGTTCACCTGGATGTCGAAAGTGCCGCCCGGCTGGTTGTGTTCGAAGAAAAAGTCGGTGTGCGTGGTGAAAGGGTTGGGGTAGTTTAGCACGTGACTCAGCTCGAATTTGTCCTCACTCACCACGCGGAATGTGATTTCTTGCTCGGAACTGTTGTTGTTGACATCCCAGGCGCGCACGGTGACCGAGTGCTCGCCGGGGGTGAGGTTCTGCAGCGGGTAGCGTACAACACCCCGGTTGAAGCTGTCCTTTTCGGTCTCGTAGTAGTCGTTCAGGATGATTTTGCTGCTGCTCTGGTCCAGTACAGCGGTAAGGTCGTGGCCGATTCCGTTGCCCGTGGTATTGATTCCGTAATTGTCGGAAATCTTGGCAATCAATACGGGGTCCGTGCCAGTGATGCCGCCATTGACAAAGTTCATGTCGTTCAGGTAAAGCTCGATGATCGGCTTCTCGTCATCCTGGATGCCGAGCGTGTCCATTCCGCCGATGACGAAATCCGTGAAAGCCCCGGCGGCATCGGCGCTTTCCGAACGGGCATAGTAACTGATTCGGCCGTTGCCGTAGCTGTAGTCGATGTCTTTCGGAACATAGAATGAAAAACGGAACCGGCCGTCTTTGACGCTGACATTGCCTTTGAAAAGCATGCTCTTTTGCACTTCGAACTCGAACGGGCTATAGTTGGGCGAGGGGTCGTTGTTCAGCGTGGAGACCGTCACTTTTTTGTCGTAAACCGATGGGAACAGCGTTCCGTTGAACCCTGTGAGGGTTTGCATGCTGGCATCCGTCACACGGCCGCTCACGGTGACTTTGGAAAGGGCGCGGATGGTGTCTGTGGTGGCTCCAGCCGCGTGGAAATTGATGGAGTCGGTCACCACTTGGTATGCCGGGGCCGACAATTTTATGGACGGGTCGCCGAACGTGACGAACATGCACAGGTCGTTGCCTCTTCCGTTTTGCGGCGCCCCATACATGTTCTTGGCTCTCCGTTGCAGGTCGCACACGGAGGAGTATTCGCCGTTGGCGTCTTTCTGGAACATCAGGTTGAAGAAGTGTCTTCCGAAAGTGTTGTTTGGAGCTGACCAGGCTTCCCTTGCCGCGGCGGTGACGGTGATGGCTCCCCCGTTGGGGTTGAAGAAGATAAGGTCGGACGGGGACTGGACCTGTCGGTCATAGTAGGCGAAAGTGCAGGAAAGCGAAATCATTCCAGGCATATTGAACTTGTTGCTCCACTTGTTGATGTCGGAGTTCTCGAGCACGCGCTCCGCCGCCCAGCCGTCTTTGCCGCTGTGACCGATATAGGTGTAGAACAGCGACCCCCGGTTCATGCGGTTGTTGATGTCTGTCACGGCGTCAGGGTATCTTTGGCCGCCTGCGTTGGAAATTTGCTGGTAGGCATCCAAATATATCTTGTCGAAATTGATGTTGGGGTTGGTGTTGGCCACGAGTTTCGTGAAATAGTCGGCATTATAGATAAAGTCGTTGCCTTCTTCGTCGTCAGCCACAAAGGCCATCATGTTCCGCCAGTCCCCGAAATTGGAGATTTGGGCGGAATTTTCCTGTACAAGATTCCGGCGCTCGGTGTAGCGTATGCTTTTGTCCACCGCGATGGTCGCCTGTGCGCTCGTGGTACAGGGGAACCGTCCAATGGCGAGGTCATAAAGCCCGTTGCCATTGAACCCTTCGTCCTCGTCCAACAGCCCCAGCGCGTCGTCGCCCGTATATTGGCTGCGGATTTCAGAAATATATCTGTATTGGGGAGAACTGAGGTCTCCTATATATTCAATATTGTATTGGAAGTTAGGCACATAGAGCTTGGTTCCTTGGGCAAGGCCGCGGAAGTCGTAGCTGGGGCGTCCGAACAGCAGGAGGTATTTTGGATACTCTTTGCCGGTACGGTCGTAAATCATCCTCATGTAGTCGCGGATGGCGATGGGATCCTGCGATCCGCTGGAGAATTCATTGTAGATTTGTTGCGGGGTGACCACTTTGACGGACAATCCGTCGTTTTCGGCGCGGAACTGCGCCAATCGGTTTGCCTGACTCACGAAGTCAGGGTGCGTGACGATGACCATGTCAACTGCTCCTGTGCCATGCAGGTTCTGGTTGGCGATGGAGGACAGCGGAGTGACGGATTTATAAACGCTCCCGTCGAAAAGGATGAACTCCCGAAGTCCGTCGGTTTCCGATTTGAAGTGCGTGCCTTGTCCGTCGGAAGCGAGGGCGATGCGGACAGCCTGCGCCGGGTCGGTGACATCCCACACGGAGGCGGTGGTCGAAACCCCTTGGAGGTTAAAACGGGTGATATTTCCCGCGCCTGCCGACGAAGGGTTCCGGAAACTTGTCTGCCCGTTGTGCAACCCAATGGTGCACGGCACTTCCACCTCAATCCAGTCTAAATAGCCGACTGCGGAAGTGGTGGGCTTGTTGTATGTCAGGGATATCCTGAGATCTCTCGAAGAGGTGTTGATCGGCAGGTCGCCAGTCGTCAGGCATGCTTGGGTGGATCCGCTCACCATTTTCAAGATGATGTTGCCAAGGTTGTTTTGGTTCAAGGCGACTTGGAACGCGGAAGAGGACGGTGCGGTGGACGCGGTGCGGACGGAGACGCGGCCGGAGCCGGTGGGTGCGCCGGGCAGCTGGAAGGCATAGCTCCTGTTTAAGGTGATGTCATAGCGGTCCCCTAACCAGGTTTTCCCGGATTCGTTCAGATTGGAGATGTCTTCTTCGTAGAAATCGAAGAAAGTGAAGTCTTGCACAGTGAGGTTGGCATTCAGACTTTCGTTGTTGACGGTTTGGATGCGTTTTTTTTCTCCGACTCCAGGTGTTTGGGTGACAAAGTAATAGGAAGCATTTGAATAGATGTTGAAGGCGTGAGCGAATTGCCGGTTGGCGGTGTCATAGGAGATCCGGTGCGGTGAAAGACCGTAGAACAGGAAGAAGTCGCCGTCGTCGAAAGTGCCGTCCCCGCCGTCGTGCATCTGGATGGGAAGTTCCTGCAGGTCATCGGGCCGGGGTGCGGAGTTGCTCTCCGGGAGCATCATGCCGCCGTTGCCGAAGACGGCTATCTGGGCGGATGAAATCGGGGTTGACATCCCGGTTGCGATGAGGTCCGAATGGGTCACTTTGTAGATGCCGGTCTCCGTGAGGGAGAATTGGTGCCATTTCCCGGAGGCGAGCACCGACCGCGCGGCATATTCCTTCACGCCTTTCGACTGGAGCGGTTTTTTGCCCTCGATGCGTAGGGAAACGGACACGAGCCGCTGGAAGTGCCCGGGCGAGGTCTCAACAATCGGAATGAACGACAGTTGCGTGTATGCCTGGCGGCGGTCGTATGCAGAGCTGACTTGGTAGTCAATGTTTTTCTGATGGAAGTCGGAAGGAATCAGCTGACATTCTGATGAAGTCATCTCCTCGAAATGCTGTTCCAACACCGTGACACGGTATTCCGAAAAAAAACTGCCGGACGGTATGTTTTCGGAATAGGAGGGAAGCTGGTGAAAATCGGACCCGTAGTGGGCGTTTTCGAAGAAAAGGAAGGACTGTTTCTCATCGTTGGAAAAGGTGTGGACAACAGGTTCCTGCCATTGGAGAGAAATTTTTTTTTGGATTGTTTGTGCCTGAATATCAGTTATTTGAAAAAAAAGTATGCTAAAAAGTAAAAATCTGACCCAAGTTTTTTTTGCCATTACTCGTTTTATTATTGTAAACACAATTTTCTTAACGAAAATGCGTTTGGATTATTGCAGAAAAAATGTAACAAAATCAGGGTTGGAGCGTTTAATAATTTTGTATCTTTGCCCGCTATAAATAAAACGATATGAATAAACGAGTTGCTATCATAGTCACCATCGTATTGGCCTTTGCAGGATTGCGTTTGCAAGCGCAGGATGCTCTTTTTTCGCAGTATTATGCCAATCCGCTGTATCTGAATCCGGCTTTTGCGGGCACGAATGTCTGTCCCCGTCTGGCATTCCATTTCCGTGACCAGTGGCCTTCCGCTCCGGGAACGTTCATGACTTTTTCGGCTTCTTACGATGAACATTTCGATAAACTCTCCGGCGGTGTCGGTGTGCTTCTTCTTGGCGACCGCGCGGGTGAGGGCGGCATCATCAACACCTATAACGCAAGCGTCATGTATTCCTTCAAGTTGAAGGTTTCCAAGAAGTTCAACCTCCGATTCGCTTTGCAGGCAACGTATGAGAACCGCCATCTGAATTGGGACAAACTGGTCTTTGGCGACATGATCGACCCGAAATACGGTGTGGTCTATCAAACTTCTGAATTGCAGCCCGACCAGTTGACCATCCACTCTTTCGACATGGCTGCGGGTATCTTGGGTTATACTCCGCATGTCTATTTCGGCGTGGCCGCCCATCATATCGTGCCTATCATCGGAGCCAAGGGCTTCATCTCCAATGGTCTTGGTCCTTACGACTACCGCCCTGTGAAGTGGACCGCCCATGTTGGCGCGAACTTCGACCTCAAACGCAAGAGCAAGAAAGAAACCTCTTTCGGGGACATCTCCATCAGCCCGAATTTCATCTATCAACACCAACAGAATTTCAATTACTTCAGCGAGGGATTTTATCTGAATTTCTATCCGTTCACTCTCGGTATGTGGCTACGCCACGGCTTGACCTACAAAGGCGAACAGTTCGTGGGTGTCGATACCCTCGGGAACCCCGTCACTCAGCCGATTTCCTATCATAACATGGATGCATTTATCGTGATGTTCGGTGTGGAGTACGAATGGTTCAAAGTGGCGTATTCTTACGATGCCACCATCGGAAAGTTGGCCAATGCCACGGGCGGCGCCCACGAGGTGTCCCTCCAGTTCATGCTGCCGTGCCCCAACAAACGCAAGGCGTTGAAAGATCTGCCGTGCCCCTCTTTCTAATCGAAAATACTATTTCTTGAAAGTTATCGTTGATTATTACATCGCAGAAAAATAATAAAAAACAATGAATACAGCAAAAAAATTATTCGGATTGTTCACCATCGCAGCATTGCTGTTAGGGATGACATCCTGCAAGAAACAGAAATCCGCCACCACAGGCTGGAACTATAACGATGCCAAGAATGGCGGTTTCGAGGTGGCTCCGTTCGAGGAACAGGCCACCGGTCCTGGACTCGTGTTCATCGAAGGCGGTTCCTTCGTGATGGGACAGATGGAGGAAGATGTGATGAAAGATTGGAACAACAATCCTCGTCGCGTTTCCGTGGCCTCTTTCTACATGGATGAATGCGAAATCGCCAATGTGGACTACTTGGAGTATCTTTATTGGCTGGAACGCGTTTTCGTTCCGCAGGACCTGAAGGTGGTTTATGACAACGCCATGCCTGACGAGGCTGTCTGGCGCGATCGCTTGGGATACAACGAGCCCCAGGTGGAATATTATTTCCGCCATCCGGCGTTTCGTTACTATCCTGTCGTGGGTGTGAACTGGCTGCAGGCCACCAACTATGCAGCCTGGCGTACCGACCGCGTGAATGAGCAGATTCTGGTTGACCGCGGTTATATCGAGTTCGCTGAAACCCCCTCCGCCGAGGGCTACTTCAACACCGATGCTTACTTGACTTACGAATCATACGAGGCAGAAGGACAGAAACGTCTCCGTTACATCTCCAGCGGTGAGTACCGTAATGTGAAGATGGAAGACGGTATCCTCTTGCCGAAATACCGCCTGCCTACTGAGGCAGAATGGGAATATGCCGCATACGCTACTGTCGGCAATACCCTTAACGAGCGAGTGTTGGAACGCAAAGTATATCCTTGGAACGGTCAGCAGTTGCGTACGGAGGATAAGAAATACTACGGTGATTTCATGACGGATGTGCGTCGTGGTCGCGGTGACTATATGGGTGTCGCCAGCGCCTTGAACGACGGCGGCTTCTACACCAAGGAGGTGAAGTCCGACTGGCCGAATGACTACGGTTTGTACCACATGGGCGGTAACGTCTCCGAGTGGGTGATGGATGTCTATAGACAGTCTTCCCACGACGATGTGACGGAATACAACCCGTTCCGTGGTAACTATTTTGAAACCAAGAAGCTGTTGGAGGATGGAACCGTTGCCGAACGCGACAGTGTGGGTAAAATCCCGATGGTGCCGGTTTCCGACTTCAAGAATGATCGTCGCCGTAACTACCGCGCCGCCGACAACAAAAACTACTTGGATGGCGACTGGCAGTCTTTGAAGAGTATGGATGATTGGAAGAATGCCACTACCAATGAAGAAGCTACGGACAAGATGTATGTCAAAAACACGAAAAACTACGACTTCTCTCTTGTCAGCGACCATGCTCGCGTCTATAAGGGCGGTTCTTGGAAGGATATTCCGTATTGGGCTTCTCCGGGTGCAAGACGTTACTTAGACGAGGACGAGGCAACCGACTACATCGGTTTCCGTTGTGCCATGGCACGCGTGGGTTCTCAGACCAAGGGAAAATAATCATCACGTAATCAATAATATACAGACCTCTTTCTTCGGATCGAGGTCTGTTTTTTTCTGTTTAAACATTATATGACCCTTAATCTTCATTTCAAACCTATAGAAATTCATCATCGCGATATTTTTCAGCCCTATTTGGAGAAAAATTCGCAAACTTGTGACCGGAATTTTGCCAATTTCTTTTGTTGGCAGCATTATTACCACACTTCGTGGACGGAGATTGACGGTTGGCTGGTTGTGCGTGCCTATATCAACGGAGACCGTCGTGCCGCCTATATCGTCTTTTCCCAAGCGGAAACGCCCGATTATTCCGCTATTATTCCTTATTTGGAGGCGGATGCCGCTCTGCTGGGCCTTCCGCTTACCTTGATGGGGCTAACCGAAAGTGAATGTGACCAACTCCGGCAACAGTTCCCCGACTCATTTTTGTTCGACAACAACCGCGATTTCGCAGACTATGTTTATCGGACAGAAGATTTGGCCTCGCTGAAAGGTCGGAAATATGCGCAAAAGCGAAATCATGTCAATAGGTTCAAATCCTTGTATTCCTATCGCTATGAAATTATTGATAATGAGAATCTTGCGGATTGCAGAAAATTAGAGGAGGCATGGTTGGAAAAACATGCGGACGATGAATCGGCGCAAGCCGAGCACTTGACGATTGAAAAAGCTTTTCGGTATTATCAGGAGTTGAAGTTGTTCGGTGGGGTGCTGTATGTGGAGAACGAACCGGTCGCTTTTACATACGGCTCCGCGCTGAATGAGCAGATGTTCTGTACGCATGTGGAAAAAGGGGATATTCGTTATGAAGGTGTATATCAGATGATTAACCAGCTTTTTGCACAACATCTTCCGGAACACTTCATTTGGGTTAATCGAGAGGAAGATATGGGATTGGCCGGGTTGCGGAAATCGAAAATGTCGTATGAACCGTCTCGACTGCAATACAAGACGACGGCTCTGAAACTGACACCGCAGATGCATGACATTATCCATATTTGGAAGCAATGTTTCGGTGAGACGGATGTTTCGGTTTTCACGTTCCTTTCGCGCTACTATTTCGAGCATTGCGCCTTTGCCGAGATGGTGGAGGGGCACGTTGTATCGATGGTGTTCATGATTCCTTGTCAGACCTCTTTGGGATTGGGTGCTTATTTGTACGGTGTTGCAACGCTGCCGCAGTATCAACACAAGGGAATCTCCACGCGCTTAGTTCACAGGGCTTTGGCCGAGTGCAGGGACAAAGGAGCGGATTTCTCATTCTTGATTCCGGGCGATCCTGAGCTGGCGGATTTTTATGGCCGATTCGGATATATTGGCACGCAGACTCGTGCGGAGTTTCTTTGCGACATGGATTTGGGGACTGGCGAAAAGGAAAAAGACAGAATTTTGGTTCTGCCTTTGTCAAAATCGTTCAAGAAGGAAGGTCTTTCGGATGTGCTGGAGTGCATGCCGCTGCTGTAGCGGGAAAAGCTATTCCACAGTGTTCAAATCGACGCCTTCAAATCGCATGATTTCTTCGTTTGCGTTGGAGAGGATTAGTTCATTCCCTTTGATTTGGTACAAGTTGACATCCCGTTTCAGCGCTTTGATGAACTGTTTTTCCACGGCCATTTTTTGACACAGCCGTTTGGTGGAGCCTTGGTATTCGATTTTCATTTTGCCTTTTTTGCCGGTGTCGTAGGAGCCGAAGAAGGTGTTGCATCCGAGGTTGCCTTGAATGCTTCCTGCGGAGTCGAAGGTGATGAACGGCCGCAGGGCGAATTCCTTGGTGATTTCCTCGCCTTCCAGCGCCACGAGATTCCATTGCGTTCCAATTAGCGGCAAATCTCCGGTTTTCACGTTTTTCTTGGAGGTTTTGCAGCAACAGCAGGTCAGCACCAGGGATAACATAATTAAGGAGAAGATGGATTTTTTCATGTCGTTATTCTTCTGATTTTGAATATTGTTGGTTGATTTCTTCGATAAAATCGAGAATTTTCTCCTTCCCGTGGCCTGACACGGCAGACGACGGCATCATCACGGGGAGTTCTTCCCAAGTCTCTGAAAGAGCATTTTTCATCTTCTGCATGTTGCTCATCGCTTTGCCGCCTGAAACTTTGTCGGTTTTGGTGAAAATGATGGCAAAGGGGACACCGTTTTCGCCGAGGTTGTTGATGAAGTCGATGTCGATGCGTTGCGGTTCGATGCGGGAATCGATCAGAACGAAGACGAGTTGGAGATTTTCGCGGAAAAGCAGGTAGTCGGAGATCATTTTCCGCCATTTTTCGCGATTGGTTTTGGAAGTCTTGGCGAATCCATAGCCTGGCAGATCCACCAAATACCACGCCTTGTTGATGATGAAGTGGTTGATGGTCTGAGTCTTGCCGGGCTGGGAAGAGGTTTTGGCGAGGCTTTTGTGGTTCGTGAGCATGTTGATGAGGGAGGATTTGCCCACGTTAGACCGGCCGATGAAGGCGTATTCGGGTTTGTCGGGAGTCGGGCATTTGCGCCAGTCGGCTTCGCTTTGCAGGTATTCGGCGGTTTTGATGATCATACGTTGCTATTTTCGGGCGAGCCATTCGTTGGGGTTCACGTATCGGTCGTTCTTCCAGATTTCAAAGTGGAGTTCGTAGGTGTTGGAAGTGGCGCTCTTGGCCACGGTGCCGATGGTCTGTTTGGTGGAGACCTTGTCGCCCTTCTTTACGTTTGCGCTTGCAAGGTTTTGATATACAGTGAGATATTCTCCGTGTCGAATCATTACAACGGTAGTGCCCATGATGTTCATCACGCCGGTGACTTCACCGTCGAAGACGGCACGTGCGGGGGTTCCGGACTCCACCATGATGTCGATGCCGTGGTTTTCAATCTGCACGGAGGGCACGTCTGGGTGGGCGTAGTTGCCGAAGTCGCTGACTTTAGCTCCTTTTGCCACAGGCCAGGGCAGTTTCCCCTTGTTGTTGATGAATGAGGTGTTGAGGGTCTTTTCCTCCGGCGTGAGGGCGATGGAGGTAGTGGATTTTGCGGACGACGAGGTGCCGGTGGAGGCGGATGCGGCGGTGGAAGTCCCTGCGGAGGCTTTTCCGGAGGCGGCCTTCGCTTTTTTCTTGTTGCGTTCGGCATTGGCTTTCGCAATCTCGTCTTTGACGGCTTTTTGGATGGCGGCGTCGATTTCGCGACGTTTTTGTTGTTTTTGTTTAAGTTCGGCGTTGAGTTTCTGGGACTCTTTTTTCAGTTGTGCGGCATTTTGCGTCTTTTTTCTTCGATCGTTCTCTAAGCTTTTGATTTCCTTTTCCTTGGAGGACAATGTAGTGAGCTTGTCGTTTTTGAGCACCAGGATTTCCTCGTTTTTTTGTGTAAGTTCGGCAGTCGTTTTTTCAATCAATTCGGACTGTTGGCGTACGTTGCGGGAGAAGATGGCGTAGTATCGGATGCGACGGAACATTTGGGAGAAATTGTCGGCGGCAAGGATGAAGGTCACTTTGTCAAGCAACCGGCGGTTGCGGTAAGCGTTATAGACCACTTGGGCATAATCGGTCTTCATGTAAGCCAACCGTTTCTCCAACTGTTTGATTTCTTGTTGGTTTTGCTCCTGCTCATCTTCCATTTGAATGATTTGCGAGTTGAGGTTGGTGATCATCTTCTCCCGGTTCTGTATTTGCTGTCGCAGCAGCGCCGCCTGTTGCACGGCTGCTTTGTGGTTCGATTCGTTTTTCTTCAAAAGTTTCTGTGTGTTGGCAATCTCGTTTTCGATTTTCTGCTTGTCTTTTTTGAGCTGGGTGCTGCTTTTCCCCTTCTGGGCAAGTGAAAGCGCGGGAAGGGAGCACAGCATGACCAGCAAAAGCAAGGTTCCGAAGTGGCGGCGTATGGGGGCGAAATAATCCATGATAAGAAACATAACCTGCAAAAATAGCAGTTCTTAGCGTCGATTATTGCATCTGCGATATATTTTATTAACATAATATCGTTAATCTACGAACGGGATATTTTGTTACCTTTGCCGCCGTTTTTTTTTTTGAAGAAAAGTGCTTATATGTCTGCGGATATTGCCATTGAGATTGCGGGAGCCGTTATCGGGCTCGTCTATTTGTTTCTGGAATACAAGGCTAATGTGTGGCTTTGGCCTGTCGGGATTTTGATGTCGGCTTTTTATGTGGTCATCTATATGACGGGCAAGTTCTATGCCGATGCCGCGCTTCAGGTCTATTATATCGGGGCCAATGCGTACGGTTTGCTCAAATGGACAGTTTCCCGGCGGCGCAAAATGCCGTCGGAAGTTCATGAAGAAACGGAGCTGCCCATCATTTCAACGCCCAAGAGGCAGATTCTGCCGTTGTCGCTTGTCGCGCTTGGCTTGTGGATGCTGTTGTATTTTATATTGGGGAAATACACCGACAGCCCAGTTCCGCTTGGCGATGCCTTCACGACTTCGCTTAGCATAGTGGCCATGTGGATGTTGTCCCGCAAATATGTGGAACAGTGGCTGTTGTGGGTCGTGGTAGATGTGGTTTGCGTTGCGCTCTACCTGTGGAAGGGGCTGTATCCCACCGCCATTCTGTATGCGGTGTATGTCGTGGTCGCCGTTCTCGGCTATTTCCGTTGGCGGAAGGAACTTCGGGATCAGAGGGCTTGCCAGCCGATGTCGGAGCGGTAGAACAGGTCTTCGTTTTGCAGCGCCGACACGCCGTGGTAGGCATCCCGTTGCGCTTCCTTGAGGTTTTTCCCTTTGCCTACGACGAACAGGACTCTTCCGCCGTTGGAGAGCAGTTGTCCGTCTTCCTCTTTCACACCCATGCAGAACACTTGTTGCGGTATTTCAGCAGGGTTGTGCAGCGGAATGTTTTTGGTGTAGCTGCCGGGATAGCCTTTGGCGGCCAGCACGACGCCGAGGAATGCTTCCTCGTGGAATTCGGGGCATACTTCTTTGTTGTCCAAGACATCCAGCATCATTTTTGTGAGGTCGCTCTTGAGTTTGGGTAGCACCACTTCGGTTTCGGGGTCGCCGAAGCGTGCGTTGAACTCGATTACTTTTGGGCCGTCTTTGGTCAGCATCAGTCCGCCGTAGAGGACTCCGCAGAACGGGCAACCTTCGGCAATCAGGGCTTTGGCGGTGGGTCTCATGATGTGTTCCACGGCCCAGGCGATTTGTTCCTGCGGGATGACAGGGACCGGGGCGTAGGCACCCATTCCGCCGGTGTTCGGGCCTTTGTCGCCGTCGTAGGCGCGCTTGTGGTCTTGGGCGATGACGAGCGGCACGACCTGTTCGCCGTTCACCAGGGTGAGCAGCGAGAATTCGGGGCCTTGCAGGAATTCTTCCATCACCACTTTGCCTTTGCCGAAGCGGTTGTCTAACAGCATGTCTTTCAGTGCATTGTCAGCCTCTTCGACCGTCATGGCCACCACTACGCCTTTGCCGGCGGCCAGTCCGTCGTACTTGATGACGATGGGGGCACCCTGTATGTCAAGGTACTGTTTGGCTGCGGGGTAGTCCTCGAAGGTGCGATAGGCGGCGGTGGGGATTTGGTATTTTTGCATGAGGTCTTTGGCGAACTCCTTGCTGCTTTCGATGCGGGCGGCGGCGGCGGTAGGGGCGAAGATGCGGAGCCCTGCCTGGGTGAACACCGTGGCGATGTCGTTGGCGAGGGCAGCCTCGGGACCGACGACGGTCAGTTCGATGCCGTTTTCCAGGGCGAAGTCGCGCAGTTCCTCGGTGGCGTTTTCGTCAATGGTGACCAGCGAGACGGGGGTGCCGGTCTGTTGCTGGATAGTTTTCATTCCGGCGTTGCCCGGGGCGACGAAGATCTCCGTTGCCAATTCCGATTGCGCCATTTTCCATGCGATGGCGTGTTCGCGGCCACCGCGTCCGATTACCAATATTTTCATTCGTCTTCTTTTGTTAGGGTGAATCCGTTGTAGCGTGCCATGACCTGTTCCACGTAGTTAACGGTATGTTTTCCAGGGTAATAGCCGCATTTCACAACAGTGTCTCTATAATATTCTTTATGCGATTTCAGAATCAAATAGTCCGCCACTTTAGGCCAGTGGGTGTTGTCGTCCCCGTATTTCTCGCAGAGGGCCATGGCATCGAGGATGTGCCCGGGGCCAGAGTTATAGGCACCGGAGACGAAATAGTACAGATCGGCGGTATCGACCTTGTCTTTGAAGATGTTGCAGAGGAAGGCGATGTATTTCGCCCCGGCCCAGATTTGTTCCTCCACGGTGGAGGAGTCGGTGATGCCGTAGCGCTCGCAGGTGACGGGCATCATCTGCATGATGCCGTAGCTGCCTCCGAAGCCGATCAGATCGGGGATGAAGTGCGATTCCTGGTATATGATGGACGAGATTAGCCGCCAGTCGAAGCCGTAGCGTGCGGAGGCTTTCTTCAGCACGCCGTCGTATTGGGAGGTGCTGTTCCGGTGCTTGCCGAACGAGTGCGAGATGACGTAGGAGTGCGGGGAGAGGTACTTTTCGCAAAGCGACTGATATTTGTTGGTTTCCTTGAAATTTGACAGCCAGTGGTTGATGGAATCGTTCAGGCGTTCATTGTGCGTGTTGAGAATCCATTTCCGCGGGAAGTTGTCGCCGATGCGCGGTCCTATGGTCAGTTGCGTGTAGAATGGCATCAGCGTTATGGCCACATTGTAGTTGCAAACCGCGTAGTCAATCTGTTTGTCCACCAGCATGTCCATCAGATCCTCGATGGCCAAGTCGGGATTATGCTGCGTTTTCCAGGTTGTAGGATTTTTCAATTGACTGAAATCCAGTTTGTTGTAGTATTTTGCCGAGGTGTTGACGATATGTGGGAGCGAGTCATACGCAGGGTCTTTTTTGCGCATGATGAGCACAGGATACGTGTAGGCGATAGGCTCGGAGACCGCGACGTAGAAAGGCGCGTAGTTGGTTTCATCGAAGTCGAAGCATACGATGTCGTATTGGTTGGCCAGCGCGGTCAGGAACATTTTGTCGGGGTCCGCCTCGATGGTGATATCCACGGGCCGTTGGAAATCTTTCTCCAATTGTTTCAATATATCGTATTGGAATCCGATGACAGAGCCTTGATAGACAAAGTAGTCGGCGGCGTGGTAGAAGAGGCACACGGAGATAGTGTCGCTGTGTTTCGTGACTTTTTTCTTTTCCAGTTTGGCGATGTGGAATTTCGGGGTGCTTTTCCCGTGCCCATGGACAAGAACCACCACAGCGAGGAGCAGGGAGGCTACGGAGAGGAAGAGGTAGCTGAGTTGTTTCCTGTTCAAAACGTAGGTTTTAGTTCGTCTCCACCATCAGGATGGTCTTTTCAGTTGTTTCGCCGTCGTTGACCTGCACTTGCGCGGTGCCGGTGTATTTCTTGGCAGAGATCACCACGCCGGTGGAGTCGCGGAGAGTGTCGCATTTCACCGCGTTGACGATGAGCAGGGCCGGGTGGTCCAGCGTGTATTCGAACACTCCGTGTGCATCGGTCGGGAAATCTTGGACACGCGAGATATTCGTGTCAACCGCCAGCCCGGAGTTGTATTTGACGGTGTCGAAGGAAATAAGTGCGAACGGTACCACCGAGTCGGCGTCCATGCCGTTGGAAGAGTATTGGCAGGTGAGCCTCATGTTGCAGGAATGGTCTTTCTTGCATTGGGTGAAGAGTGCCACGCCCAGGACGGCAATCGCTATCGGCAGGAAAATTCTCATTTTTTTCATATTCAAATCACTTTATAAAACGAATGGCAAAAATATAAAATATTTCGTAACGTCGGGATTTTTCCGATAATTTTATATCTTTGCCGTCTTAAAATAAATTAAGGTATCATAGATTAATATTGGCGAAATTGAAGAAAAAGTACGCTTGGATAGCCGCTGTGGTGGTGATAGTCTTGATTGTGATTGACCAGGCCCTCAAGTTCTGGGTGAAAACGCATTTGGTTATAGGACAGACAATTCCGTTGATAGGACAGTGGTGCAATCTGCATTTTGTGGAGAACGAGGGCATGGCTTTCGGCATCAGTTTCGGGCAGCAGGTCGGGAAGCTGTTGCTGTCGTTGGTGCGTGTCGCGTTGGTGGTGTTTTTGTGCTGGTATTTTGTCAATCGGCTGAAGCGTGGAAAGATGGACGGTGTGGTGCTGACCGTCTTCTGCTTGGTGATTGCCGGCGCTTTCGGCAACATCATCGACAGCATGTTCTACGGCATCCTATTCACGGAGAGCGATTTCCTGCAAGTGGCCCAGTGGTCGCCGGGGCATGGCTACGCGCCGTTCTTCTTCGGGAAGGTGGTGGATATGTTCTACCTCAAGCTTTTCCCGATTCCGGACAAATTCCCGCTTTGGGGCGGCTCCTGGTTCTTCCCTGCCATCTTCAACGTCGCCGATGCGTGCATTACGGTCGGCATATTCTTGGCTATCATCTTTAACAAGCGGATTTTCAGTGATTTGGATGCCAATAAAGAAGACAGTGTGGTAAATGAGGGTGTGGGAGAGCCAGTGGAATAGTGAATGGTGAGTGGTGAGTGGTGAGTGGTGAATGGTGTTGAATTTTTGTAGTAAATCGTAAGTTGAAAGTCGAACAAATCAAACAAATAAACAATTAAGCAATGAAAGTATTATCGTTTCTGAAAAAGCAACTGCTTTTGTTGGCAGTTATGGCGATTGCCGCACCGGTGTTCGCCGTGAATCCGCCCGATGAGGGCATGTGGCTGCCGATGTTCATCAAGAATTACAACTATGCCCAGATGCAGAAGATGGGCCTGAGGCTGACGGCCGACCAGCTGTACAGCATCAACAACTCCTCGCTGAAGGATGCCATCGTGCAATTGGGCGACGGTTTTTGCACGGGTGAGATGGTCTCCAAGGACGGTCTGATGTTCACCAACCACCACTGCGGCTATTCCTCCGTGGTGGAGCTCTCTTCTGTGGAGCATGACTATCTCAACAACGGCTTCTTCGCGATGAGCAAGGAGGAGGAGCTGCCGGTCAACTTCCATGTACACTTCCTGGAAAGGATGGAGGACGTGACGGACATCGTGCTGGCGAAGGTTGACAGCAAGACTTCCGAAACCGACCGCGCCAAATACGTGGAGGAGGCTATCAAGAAGCTGCGGAAAGAGAACTCCGCCGACGGTCGCTACAAAGTCATCGTGAAACCTTTCTACGAGGGCAACGAGTACTACATGTTCATCTATACGATGTATGAGGATGTGCGCCTTGTGGTGGCTCCCCCGAGCGCCATCGGCAAGTTCGGCGGCGACACCGACAACTGGATGTGGCCCCGCCACACCGGCGACTTCACCGTCTTCCGCATCTATACCGCTCCCGACGGTTCCCCGGCCAAGTATTCCAAGGACAACGTTCCCATGCACCCGAAGCACTACCTGCCCGTCAGTTTGAAGGGTTACCAGCCCGGCGACTACACGATGATTTGGGGTTATCCCGGCACCACCAACCGTTTCATGACCTCCTACGAGGTGCAGAACGAGATCGACATCAACGCTCCGGCCATCTATGAGCCCTTGGATGTGATTCTGCCCGTGATGCACGACGCCATGGAGGCTTCCCAGAAGGTGAACCTGCAATACGCCGACAAGCACGCCGGCTTAGCCAACTATTGGAAAAACCAGCACGGCGAGGTGGAAAGCCTGAAGGCCCTTAAAGTGGTGGAATCCAAGGCAAAACAGGAAGCTGCGCTTATGAATTGGATCAACGCGAACAAGGACAGAAAAGAGAAATACGGCAACTGTCTGAGCGAAATTGAAAAAATCTGCAAGGGCGTTGACGGCGCAAAATACAAATCGGCATTGAACGGGAACCTGCAGTTCTCCGCCTCCCCGACACTGCTCGCCACGCTGCGTCTGCAAGGCCAGCTGAAGCTCGACAAAGGGGTGAAAAAATTCGAAGACAGCAAAATTGAGAAGCTGTTGAAGGCTTTCGACAAGTACAACAACGACACTGACCCCGCCACCGAAGCCAAGATCGTGGTGGCTTGCCTCAAGACTTGGCAGAGCCATCCCGAGGCCAATCGTCCCGACCTCACCTTCTTCACCAAGAACTACAAGGGCAACTACGATGCTTTCGAAAAAGCCATGCTCAATTCTATCTTTGTCAGCAAGGAGAATTTCGAGAAGTTTGTCAACAAGCCGTCCAACAAGGTTTTGGAAAACGATCCGTCGTACCAATATTTCCAGGCGCTGTTCCAATATGTCATGTCTGCTTCCTCCGCCATGGATGTGGAAGAGAAGTTGGAGGTTCCGCGCCGCACCTACATCGCCGCGCTGAAGGAGATGAACGCGAACACGCCGATGTATCCGGATGCCAACAGCACTATGCGCACCACTTTCGGCACGGTTTGCGACTACTATCCCGCCGACGGTGTGCACTACAACTACTACACCACCACGAAGGGTATTCTCGAAAAGGAAGTCCCGGGCGATTTCGAGTTTGACGTGCCCGCCAAGCTGAAAAAGCTCATTCTGGACAAAGACTTCGGCCAATATCTGGACAAGGACGGCACCATGCACGTCTGTTTCCTTTCCAACAACGACATCACGGGCGGTAACTCCGGCAGCCCGATCATGAACGCCAACGGCGAACTCATCGGTCTGGCCTTCGACGGCAACTGGGAGGCGTTGAGCAGCGACATCGTGTTCAACACCGAGCTGCAGCGCTGCATCAACGTGGATGTGCGTTACGTCCTCTTCATCATCGACAAGTTCGGCGGTGCCGGCTATCTGTTGAAGGAGATGGATGTGAGGAAATAGTGTTTTTTAGCATAAGTTTCACACAAAAGACGCGGCGTTTGTCGCGTCTTTTGTAGTTTAAAAATGGTTTTGATCTTGCTTGAAAAGTCATACAGGCGGCCGTTCATGTTGATGACCTTCAGGCCGGTGTAGTGCTCGTGGCCGGTGAAACCGTATGTCTCCGCGTATCGCGCGTATCTCACGGATAATTCCTCCGGACCGTAAGTTCGGGTCGGGATTATTTTTCAACGATTCCGTTACAAAAGTACGATTTATTTGGTTTGCTGCGTGAAATTTGTGGCGTATTATATGAACACTTCTGATATTTGTGTTTTAATCGACCACCGTTCATCGAAAGAGGTCGGATAAGGACAGCGTTTTATATCTTCTATGATATTTTTTATCACAAGGAAGAACTTCATCAGAAAATGCTGCCACTAACCAAGCTGAAGACACACTGTTTGATTTTCGAATTGTTTCATCACAAGTAATAAATGGTATTGTGTCCTTGCTGTTGTTAAAAAGAAGTCTTGTCGTTGTCAAACAATACTGAAACAACAGATGCCATCAGCGCAACCAAGATCCTATTCATACGACAATTGCTTAATACAAAAAAGTACGCTGAGCCCTTGACAACGTACTGATTTTGTTGTATCTTTGCCAACTGAAATGAAAAGGAAAAATATTTGTCACGAAGAAGAGAACCATGAGTGATCAAAACTTTGTAAATCAAAAACTTAAGTTTGTTGAAGAGTTGGTGGTATATACCAACTCCCACATTTTCCTGACCGGCAAGGCAGGTACGGGGAAGACCACTTTCCTGAAAAGTCTGCCGCAAAAGACCAGCAAGCGAATGGCCGTGGTGGCGCCCACGGGTGTGGCGGCCATCAATGCGGGCGGGCAGACCATCCACTCCTTTTTCCAGCTTCCCTTCGGGCCTCAAATCCCGGAGGACGCTCCGTTGCAGGAAGGACGCGGACGCATGCTTTCGCAATCGCTGAATGTGCAGTTCCAGAAGATTCGGAAGACGAAGCTGAAGCTCCTGCGCGGCCTCGAACTGCTCATCATCGATGAAATCAGCATGGTGCGTGCCGATGTGCTGGATGCCGTGGACGCCGTGCTCCGTCGCGCCCGCCGCTCGTCGCAGCCCTTCGGAGGCGTGCAGCTGCTGATGATCGGGGATGTGCACCAGCTCGCGCCCGTGGCCAAGCCCGAAGAGTGGGAAATCCTCGCCCCCTATTACGACACCACCTATTTCTTCGGAAGCCACGTGCTCCGCAAAACCCCGTATGTGTGTGTCGAACTGGACCATATCTACCGCCAGCACGACACGGATTTTATCAATATCCTGAACAAAGTGCGTGACAACCAGATGGATGAGGCCTGTGTCCGAATCCTGAACTCGCGCTATCAACCGGAGTTTGAGCCGAAAGACGGGGATGGCTATATCACGCTGACCACTCACAACTATCAGGCGGATCATATCAATGAAACGAAATTGAATGCGCTGAAGGGAAGAAAGCTGGTCTTCGAAGCGGAAATAGAGGGCACTTTCCCGGAAAGTATGTACCCGACCAAGGAAACCTTGGAATTGAAAGTCGGGGCGCAGGTGATGTTCATCCGCAACGACCCGAATCCGGAGAAAATGTACTTTAACGGGAAACTCGGTGTTTTGGTTGACTATGATGCCAAAGAAGGGACGGTGGAGGTGCTTTGCGGGGAGGAGCGTATAAGCGTCGGGAAAACCCTTTGGGCGAACAATGAGTACCGCCTGAACGAGGAAACCCAGAAGGTGGAAGAGGTAGAGATAGGGAGTTTCGTGCAGATCCCGCTGCGTTTGGCATGGGCGGTCACCATCCATAAAAGCCAGGGTTTGACTTTTGACAAGCTGATTGTGGATGCTGGCAGGGCTTTCGCGCACGGGCAAGTGTATGTAGCCTTGAGCCGTTGCACTTCGTTGGCCGGGCTGGTGTTGAAGACCCGCTTGTCGGCCAGCGCGTTGGTGAGCGACTACAAAGTAGATAGTTTTGTGGGCCAGATGCCCGAAAGGGAGCCGTCAAGGGAGAAAGTGGATCTGCTCCGTCATCAGTATGAGCTGGAGAATATGCTGGATTTGACTGATTTTCAGCAGATATACCGGGACTTGGGTCGAATTGCCGGACTCGTGGTCGCGCATCGAAAACTCTTCGAGGATGCGTTGGTGCAGGATTTGACCCATCGGATGGAACGGCTTCGGGATGAGGTGGTTGAGATAGGAGTCCGGTTCTCCAAGCAGATACGTCGCCAGCACCAGGGAACGGTGTTATGTGAGCAGAATGAACAACTCCAGGAACGGATAAGGAAGGGGGCCGCTTATTTTCTTGACCAATTGGATTCGATAGTCAATGGGGTCGCCGACCTCCCTTTTAAAACCGACAACCAGGCTCTGAACGAGCAGATTACGGAAAGTTTGAAGACTTTGAATGAGGATGTTTCCATTAAAAGAAGTTGCTTGGAGATTTGCAAGACGGGATTCGATGTGGGGGAGTACCAAAAGACGAAGTCGGCGGCGGTGCTGAATGCGGAGAAAGCTGAAGGGAAGCCTGTGGCCATCAAAGCCGATACGATGGGGAAGAACCCGCTGTATGCGGCATTGGCGGCTTGGCGAAGCGAAAAGGCGGATGAGGAAGGGGTGGAGTTGTATCGGATTCTGCCCAATCAGACGCTGCGATCCATAGCGAAGGAAAAGCCGACCACGTTGCGTGCATTGAAGACTGTGGACGGCATGGGACCGAAACGTGTGAAGCGCTATGGCGAGGAACTCATCGCGATTGTGCGCAAGTATGCCGGATCGGTAGGGGAGGAAGAGCCGGAGGTGGCGACGAACATCAAGAAAGGCAGTACGTACCGTCAGACTCGTGATATGGTGGAGAAGGGGATGACCGTCGAGGAGATTGCGCGGGAACGCAATTTTGCGGTCAGCACCATCTACGGCCATTTCGCACGCTTGGTCGCTGAGCGCGAATTTGATGCCGACCGTTTCGTGAGTCCGGAGAAAATAGCGACCATCCGGGATTATTTCGAATCCACCGGCGATTCATCCCTCGGAAAAGCCCGTGAGGTCTTGGGGGAGGAGGTTGAGTTTTGGGAATTGCGGATTGTGCTTGCTGAGTTTCAGCGGGACAGGGCAATGGGTGTTTAATGTCTTTGCCTGTCGTTGGAGATGGTGGGTGAATATCGGGTTGGTAAAAATGTTACTTTTGCCGCGTTAAATTATAAAAATCGTCAATATGAAGAAAAGTACAAAGATTTGGTTAGCGATTGCTGGTGTCGCACTCATTGTATTAGGTGTGGTTTGCCTGTGCAAACCTATGGAAACTTTGTTCGCAAGTGCTTGGCTGTTAGGCTGTATTATTTTGATGTCGGGTCTGTTTACCTTGATTTTTACTTTTAGGACACAGATGTTTCTCCCGAATAGCGGAACCCGTATGCTTTCAGGCCTCGTGCAGATTTTTTTAGGCATTTTCTTCCTCGCCACCACTCCGGCCGTTGCGGCTTCCTTGCCGTTCGTGTTCGCTTTTTGGGTCATGGTGGAAGGCATCACCTTGATTATTGAGGCCTTCGACTTCAAGAAGGTGGGCTTCTCCTACTGGTGGTGCATTTGTCTTCTCGGCCTTGTGGCAGCTGGTTTGGGCATCCTCGGTTTTGTTTATCCGAAGGCCGCCGGTACAACCCTTTCCGTTCTCATCGGCATTGGTATCATTCTTAACGGTGCGGCTTATCTCGTGGCACTCTTCGGAATCAAGAAGTTCGAGAACCGCTTGAACGAGTTCAGAGGACAGATTCAGGGATAGTCTTGGAGATTTGATTTGAAGACAACTTTTTGGTTGTCAATATAATACAATGATTTTTGCTGGATGTGGAACTGTACTGCATCCGGCATTTTTATATTTAAAGGCTGAATGGTCATAGGTGTGCTGTCGGTGGGCAAGTTATATATCCACAAGATATTGTCTTTTAGATAGATAATGCTGTTTTTCATCAGTTGCATAGCTGTTATTCCGGGAATCGGGATTTCCCGCTCGAAGGTGCCGTAGAAGTCGAAAAGGCAGATGCCGTGCGCGGTGTCCAGCAAGGCGATGCGGTGTTCGGGCACCACTTGCATATCGGTTGGATGGAACTCTCCAGGGAATGTGACTTGTGAGCGAGACAGTGCATTAAGGCTTAGGTCAGTGATAATCAGTTCCTGGTTGGCATCGTCGTAAAGCACAATCTGGTTCGGGTTGCCCATGGCTGCGAGACTGATGGTCATCCACGATTTGTCGAAAAGGTTCATCGGCTTGTCGATAGGGGCTAATTCATTGTTTAGAAGCATGATAATGCCGTTTTCCCGAAAAAAAATCAGAATTTTGGATGCGATACCTGCATCCACCCGTGTGATTTCGCCATAGGAGGGGTTGCTGTAGTTCCATCGTTTGTTGCCGTCAACGGTGAACTTGTCGAGGCTTGCGCCGTTTGTGACGAAAAGGTTCCCTTGAAGGTCGGTGGTCACACTTTCACAAGGGGAGGGCATGAAAAAAAGTCGCTCCTGGGCATTGGTGCAGCCCAGGGCGACTATAAAAGTTATGATGATGATGATTTGTCTCAAGGGTTAGTAGGTTAGTAGGTTAGTAGGTTAGGGGCGCAAGGTTTGCGACCCCACGCTTAGAATTTGCAACCGATGGTGGCAACGACGTTGTGGGTTTTAGATTTGTAGTTGCAGGGGGTGCCGTAGGCATCGTAGAGCCAGTAGGCGTCTTTGTTCATGCGATAGACGTAGGCAAGGTCAGCGAAGAAGACTTTGCCGCGGAAGCCCAGTCCGGCGGAAATGTAGTGCGTGGTGTTGTTGTAGGGGTTGTCGGACAACTTGTAGGGAGATGTTTTCAGACGGTAGCCGGCGCGGAGCGCGAATCCTTGGGTGAGATTGACTTCACCGC
>Ga0310697_10001993_pt1 | contig 22439 bp, 21 predicted proteins | sample 172DNAGHGlowgp2_FD_203883 | JGI IMG/M metagenome (GOLD analysis project Ga0310697, IMG submission 203883) | Sheep rumen microbial communities from Palmerston North, Manawatu-Wanganui, New Zealand - 1728 DNA GHGlow gp2 (v2) (version 2) | ecosystem: Host-associated > Mammals > Digestive system >...
CCGAGCGCCGTGGCGTCCAGCCAGGCGAGATACGTGGCTTCAAGGTCGGCCACGCGGACACGCGGCAGCCTGTCGCGGACGAATTCCAGAAGCGCCCGGTAGTTTCCGTGCAGGTACGTACGCAGCTCGTCAAGCCAGTACGCGCACTTGTCCCACGCGACGGACGACGCCAGGAATCCGAACGTGTTCAGGTAGCCGGTGCCGTGCAGGCTGTGCATCCGGCGCATGCGGTCACGCACGTCATGGTTCGCGCAGACCGCCGCCGACACGTGGAGGCCGGCGAGGTTGAACGCCTTGGTCGCGGACCAGAACGTCATGAACGTGTCCTGGAACGCCCCCGCAACCTTCGCGTACGGCACGTGGCGCGAGTTCGGCATCTGCAGATCCGCGTGTATCTCGTCGCTCAGAACGAACACGCCGTGGCGGCGGCATATCTCGCCCGCGCGGCGAAGCTCGTCGGCGGACCACGCGCGGCCCGCCGGGTTGTGCGGGTTGCATAGCAGGAAGAGCTTAGCGCGCGGGTCGGAGGCCTTACGCTCCAGATCGTCGAAGTCCATTTCGTAGGAGAAGTCCCCTTCGCCGTGCGACGGCACGCGCCGGAGCGGATTTTCGAAGAGCGCCACGCCGTGATCGCGGATCACCTCCAGGAATCCACAATACGCCGGCGTCTGGAGTATGATTCCGTCGCCCTTCGAGCAGAACACGTCGATCGCCGCGCCAAGCGAACGCAGCACGCCCGTCGTCTCGACGAGCCAGCTCGTGTCGATCTCCCATCCGTGCCGCGCGGCAAGCCACCTTGCAAGGCTCCGCCGCCAGCTCTCGGGCGCGCGAGCGTAGCCGAACACCCCGGAATCGACGCGTTCGCGGAGCGCTGCGATGATTTCCGGCGCGGCGCGGAAATCCATGTCCGCCACCCAAAGCGGCAACGTCTCGTCATCGGGCAGCACGTCCCATTTCACGCTCGCCGTCCCGCGACGCGGCGGCAGCACATCGAACATCTCTTTTTTCTTCCTCACGGCGCGTAGTCTACCATATCGGCCTTCGCGCCGCAACACGCGTCGGCGGCCCTTCGCCTCGTCACCCGTGCAGCGGAGACGACTCGCGGGAATGCACCTGGCTGCGGTACAGCGACCAGCCGTTGTTCAGCCAGAACGCGATGCAGCACGCCCACATCGTCGGCAGCAGCAGCTCGTGGTTGCCCGATATTTCGGCCACCATGATGATCGCTGTAAGCGGCACGCGGATGGAGCTCGCGAGGAACGCCGCCATGCCCACGAGCGCGAACGCGCCCGGATGGATGCCAACCGACGCCGGCATGACGTTCCTGAAGAAAAGCCCGGTCGCCGCGCCAAGTGCGCCGCCGCACGCGATCGCCGGCGCGAAGAGCCCGCCGGAGCCTCCAGATCCTACGGTGAACGACGTAGCGACAACCTTCACGAAGAAGAACACGAGGAAGCCTACCGCAGGCAGGGCCCCGCGCCCGAGCGTTTCGCTGCCTGCCGTGAACGCCGTCTGGATGAGCGCGTAGCTGGAGCCGAGTATGTCTGGGAACACGAACCCGAGCGCGCCCGTCGCGAGTCCGCCGACCGCCACGCGCGTCCACACGGGCCACTTGAGGCCGGAGAACCAGCCCTCGGTGCGGCGAAACACGCTGATGTAGAACCTGGCGCCAAGGGCCACGACGAACGCGAGGACCAGGTACGGCAGCAGGCGCAGGCCGTTCATGAACGCGCACGGCGGCATGTCGAAGAGGGGCTTCCAGCCGTAGAAGCAGCAGAAGATAGTGTAGCTCATCACCGAGGCGATAACGGACGGCATCACCGTGTCGGCCTCCATGTCGCTGGAAGAATAGAATATTTCCGCCCCGAAGATCGCGCCGGCGAACGGAGCGCGGAAGAGCGCCGCGATGCCCGCTGCGAGGCCCGCCGCCATCAGGATGCGCGACGCGCGCTTGTCCAGCCTGAACGCGCGGTTCACCACGCTGCCGCACGCGGCGCCCAGAAGCGTCACAGGACCCTCGTAGCCCGCGCTGCCGCCGAACCCGACCGTCAGCACGGACGCGACGGACTTTACGGGAATCACCCCGCGCGAGATGGACTCGCCCCTATGGAAGGCCCGCACGGCGGAGTCGGTGCCGCGCGCGTGCTCCACCCGCGCGAAACGCCTTATGAGAAGGCATCCCGCGACCGCGCCGATCGCAGGCAGGAACACGAGCAGCCACCGATGCGGGTCAGAAAGGCTCGCCGCCGTCCAGAACGGATGCACGATCTCCCCTTTCGAAAGCATGGACATGAAGTCGTGATGCCCGAGCCCTTCCATCACGTAGACCTTCGCGAGATGTATCATCCAGTAGAACGCCACCGTCACGAACCCGACGAGCGTCCCGACGAGCGCGGCGAGCGTGACGTACTTTCCAGTCTTCACGGACATGCCGTGCCCGGACAGGAACAGCTTGAACGAGCCTCTGGATATCTGCTTGAGCATGGGGAAGCGCAATTATACCACACATTCGTCCTTCGCGGCGGCCCGGCGCGCGCGGAAGAACGACTGCAGCACCGCCTTGCACGGCTCCTCCATGACCCCGCGAACGATCTCCGGATGGTGGTTGATGCCGGGATGCGCGAAGATGTTGAACGTGGTCCCGCCGCCGCGCTTCGGGTCGTCGAGTCCCCACACGACGGTTGAGACGCGCGCAAGGACGATCGCGCCCGCGCACATCGGGCACGGCTCCTTCGTGACGTAGAGGCGCGTTCCGGTGAGCCGCCAGGCGCCCTTCGCGGCGAACGCCGACGATAGCGCGAGCATCTCGGCGTGCGCGGTCGCGTCCTGAAGCCCCTCCGTCTGATTGTGCGCGCGCCCGAGGATGCGCGCGGCAAGGGGATCGGGGCCGTCCGGCTCAACGATCACGCATCCGGTAGGCACCTCGCCGTCCGCCGCGGCCTTCTCGGCCTCGCGAAGCGCCATCGCCATGAAGTATGCGTCGAAGTCCTGTTCCATCGCGCCCCTCTACAAGCTGCACGGCCGGACGTCCACGAGGCGGAGCTCCGGCGTTGGACCGTCCAGGCCGAAGTCCGAGACCTGGAGCGAAAACAGCAGGTCGAAGCGCGCTTCCGAATGCCTGCGCAATTCCTCGACGTCGCCCCCGTGGCCCCACCAGACGGCGCGCGGGATCGATCGGCTGGCGAACGTGAACGACACATGCCGCCCGTCCGCCCCCATCGGCCTTATGTCCGCGAACGTGACGTTGCGGAGGCCGAACACCGGTTCCGGGTTCCCTTCGCCGAACGGCTCAAGCCGAGAAAGCTCCCGGCAAAGGTCGAGCGTCAGGTCCGACGGCTCCACCCATCCGTCGAACGGTATCGCGGCCGCATCGGGCGCGGCGGCATGCTGGGCGGAACACGCTTCCGCGAAAAGTCTCTTGAAGTCGCCGTATCGCCCTGGCTTTATCGTGAACCCGCCGGCGGCGGCGTGTCCGCCGAAGCGCACGAGCGCGTCGGACGACGCCGTAAGCGCGTCATGCACGTTGTAGCCGTCTGGCGCGCGGGCCGAGCCGTGGTCGCCCACCACGACCGCCACAGGCACGTGGGCGGTCTCCATCACGCGGGCCGCCACTATCCCGGCGACGCCGGAATGCCAGTCCTCGCCGCGCGCGATGACGGCTGGAAGGCCGTCCATGTCGCCGCACTGCTCGCGCACGGCCTGCTCCACTCGCTGCTCCTCGGTCTTGCGGAGCACGTTGAAGCCGTCCACCTTGACAGCCAGCTGGCGCGCATCCTCGCGGTCCTCCGTCATCAGGAGGTCGTAGGCGACGCGCGCCGTGTCCATGCGGCCCGCCGCGTTGATGCGCGGCGCGAGCATGAAGCCGAAGTCCTTCGAGCCGAGCGGCGCGGCGCGGCGGGCGGCACGGTCGTAGAGCTCGCGAAGCCCGACCGGCGCCTGTGTGCGGAAGAACGAGAGCGCCTGCGCCACTAGGATGCGGTTCTGGTCAGTCAGCGGCATCAGGTCGGCCACGGTGGCCACCCCCGCCAGCACGAGGAGCGGGCCAGAGAACTTGCCGCCGTCGTACATCCCGCGCGCGACCGCCACCTGGGCGAGCGCGGTCGCGAGGAAGAACGCCACGCCGGCGCCGCACAGCCCGTCGCATCCGGGCGACGTCTCGACGCGCGGGTTGACGAGCGCGTCCGAGGCGGGCAGCTCGGCGCCGGGCAGGTGATGGTCGGTGACGACTACCGCGATGCCGCGGGCCTTCAGGCTCTCGACCTCGCGCGGCGCCGTAATGCCGTTGTCCACGGTGATGACGAGCGCGACGTCCGGATGCTCCTCCAGCAGACGAGAGAGAGAAGCCTCCGTCATGCCGTATCCCTCGGTGAACCGTCCTGGTATGAAGGCGTCCGCAACGCCGCCCAGCTTCCGCAGGGTCCGCACAAGAATCGCGGAGGCGCATACACCGTCGGCATCATAGTCGCCGAACACGACGATCTCGCGGCGCGCGGCGACGAACGGGAGTATCACCTCCACCGCAGCGGTGATGCCGGGCAGGTCCGCTGCGCGAGCCAGACGCGCCAGCGCGGGATCGAAGAACTCCTCGACCGCGTCGGCCGTAAGGCCGCGCCCCGACAGGACGCGGGCGACGACAGGCGCAAGGCCGGCGGCGGACAGCTTGTCCACCTGTGCCTCGTCATGCGCGCGTTCGCGCCATCTGGCGTTCGCGCGCATCGTTTCAGAAGCCCAGCTTGTCCCTGGTTCCCAAGACGCACTTCACCTCGGCCTCCACGGCCAGGGTGTCGCCCACGTAGCCCTTCATGCCAAACACGCCCATCTTGGACATCACCTTGATGTTCTGGACCACGGTAACGAGCGTGTCGCCCGGACGCACCGGACGGCGGAACCGCACCTTGTCGATGGCCGCAAGCAGGAACGCGGCCTGCCCTTCCGGCAGCAACTTGCGCGCGACGACGGCGCACCCCGCCACCTGCGCCATGCATTCCACCAGCACCACGCCAGGCACGACGGGAAAGAACGGGAAATGCCCCTCGAAGAAGCTGTTGACCGTCTTGCCGGGGATGGCGGTGTCCTTGTCGGTGAACGTGTACTTGCCGATGCAACCCGTCTCGTCCGCCGAGATCAGCTCGTCGACGAACAGGAACGGGTCGCGGTGCGGCAGCAGCTCGATGCCCTTGATGTGGAACTCTTGCTTGAATGTCGGGAAGTCCATGGCCGAGCCTCAGTATTTCTTGAACACGAGAATGCCGTTGTGCCCGCCGAAGCCGAGCGACGAAGACAGCGCCACGCGAATGTCCCTCGCCACGCCCACGTTCGGCGTATAGTCGAGGTCGCACTCGGGATCGGGGTTCTCGTAGTTTATCGTGGGCGGGACGAACGAGTCGTCGATCGCGAGCGCGCAGAACGCCGCCTCCAGCGCGCCGGTACCGCCCAGCAGGTGGCCGGTCATCGACTTCGTGGAGGAAACCTTTATGGACTTCGCGTGCTCGCCGAACACCTCCTTGAACGCCTTCGTCTCCATCACGTCGTTGAGCTGCGTGGACGTGCCGTGCGCGTTGATGTAGTCGACCGTCGTGAGGTCGGCGACGTCGGCGTCCGCGAGGGCGATCCTGACGGCCTTCACCGCGCCCGCGCCGGACGGATCGGGGGCCGTGATGTGGTATGCGTCGCAAGAGGCGCCGTAGCCGGCCAGCTCGCAGTAGACGTGCGCGCCGCGCGCCTTGGCGTGCTCCTCGGTCTCGAGGATCAGGACGGCGGAACCCTCGGACATCACGAAACCCGCGCGGTCTGCGTTGAACGGACGCGACGCCTTGGTCGGATTGTCGTTGAACGCGGTGCAGAGAGCGCGCATCTTCATGAAGCCGCCCGTGCAGTACTCGTCGATCGTCGCCTCGGTGCCGCCCGCCACGACCACGTCCGCGCGCCCCGCGCGGATGAGGTCGAGCGCGTAGCCGAGGGCGTCGGTGGAGGACGCGCACGCGGTGACGATGACCTGCGACGGCCCCTTGGCGCCGAGGGCGATGGCCACGTTGCCCGCGCACTCGTTGGGAATGAGCGAGGGGATCATCGTCGGGAGCAGGCGGTCCGGCCCGCGCTCGAAGAGCGTCTTGAATCCGGTGTGGTTGACGTCCATTCCGCCGATGCCGTTGCCGAAGATCGTGCCTACGCGATCCATGTCCGGCTTGTTCTCGTCCGTGTATCCGGCGTCCTTCCACGCCTCGATCGCGGCGGCCACCGCGTACTTCGAGAATAGCGCCATGTGGCGGGCGGCCTTGCGGTCGATGATATCCGCCGAGTAGGCGTCGAAGTCCTTCACCTCGCCGGCCACCTGGCAGGTGCAGCGCGAGGGATCGAACTTGGTGATCCGCCCGATGCCGCTCTGCCCGGCCTTGATGGCCGCCCACGTCGCGTTCTTGCCGTTTCCGCACGGAGTCACCATTCCGAGACCCGTCACTACTACTTTCTTCTTGCTGCTCATTTCTTCTAAACCTTTCGCTTTAAAACTCTTGACTCTTCACTCTTGACTTACATCCCTACACCCTCGGCCATTCCGTCAGTATGCCGCCGTAGGTGAGGCCGGCGCCGAAGCCGACAAGGCAGATGCGGTCGCCCTCCTTCAGCTCGCCGCGCCGGATGGCCTCGTCGAGCGCCACGGGGATCGAGGCGGCGGACGTGTTGCCGGTCGTCTCGATGTTCATGAAGAACTTGTCCATGGGCAGCCCCATGCGGCGTCCAACCGCCTCCAGGATGCGCCCGTTCGCCTGGTGCGCGAAGATGCGGTCCAGCTCAGACGGCACCAGACCGAGCGAATCGCAGAGCCCGCGCACCACAGCGTCCATCGTCTTTACGGCGAAGTTGAAGACGGGGCGCCCCTGGAGGACCAGGAACGGGACCGGCACCTGGCCCGGGGCGGGGATCACGCGCGCGCCGCCTGCCCGCGAGATGAACTCGCACCCCGAGCCGTCCGCGCCCAGCTTGACGGTGGCGTACGGCTTCGTGTCGCCGTCCGCCCCCACCACGACGGCGCCCGCGCCGTCGCCGAAGAGGATGCACGTCGCGCGATCTGTCCAGTCGACGATTCGCGAAAGCGTCTCCGCGCCGATCACGAGTACCTTGCGGTCAGGGTGCGCCGCCACCCAGCAACGGCCCTGGTCGAGCGCGTATATGAAACCCGCGCACGCGGCCTGAAGGTCGCACGCGCCAGCGTTCTTGCAGCCTAGCGCGTCCTGCACAAGGCAGGCCGTCGCCGGGAACGTGCAGTAGTCGGGCGTGGAGGTGGCCACGATGATGAGACCGATCTCGTCCGGCGTCACGCCAGACGCCTCCAGCGCCTTCCTGGCCGCCTTCACCGCCATCGTCGACGTGCAGTCGTCAGCCTCGGCGATATGGCGGGAATGGATGCCCGTGTGCGAGTGTATCCACTCGTCCGAAGTGTCAAGCGACCGCGCGAGGTCGTCATTCGTGACGACCTTCGGCGGCAGGTAGCTTCCTGTGCCCAATATCTTCAACTGCTTTTCCTTTCACCTGTGCCGTGACGCCGTTGCGGCATCCGGGCGGTTCGGTGAGATTATAGCATAAAATCCCCCGTCCGCCAACTTCCCGCGCATCCCGCCTTCAACTGGCACCGGACGGCTAGGCCAACGAGGCCGTTTCAAGCACCTTCACCGCGCGGAATCCGCCCCAGACGAACGGCCGCCAAGGACGGATGTTGCGCACGGTCCTCACCACGCGGCCATGACTGTCGTAGAACGTGGCGTCGATCGCGAAGCGCATGAAGAACGTGTGTATCGCGTTGCAGCGGAGGATCAGAAGCCCCCGTCCTGGCGGAAGCCCCCTGCGCCCGATCAACCCCTTCAGGCGGGCCCGGAAGCTGCGCGCCACCTCTGCCGTCACCCCGCCGATCTCCACTGTCTCAAGCATGGCTTTCCGTCAGGCGTAGGCGCATATCATCGTGAAGTTGTCCGCGGCGCCCGCGTTCCGCACGGCGGCGCTGAGGCGCGCGATGGCCGCGGACGGGTCTGGCGCCGCCTTCAAGACGGCCGCTATCTCCGGGTCCTCCAGCATGTCGTGCACGCCGTCCGAGCAGATCAGATAGCGGTCGCCGCGCTTCACGTCGACCTCCGCTAGGTCCGGGCGCGCGCGCAACTCCGTGCCGATGGCGCGCGTGAGGATGTGAGTGAGCGGATTGCGGCGGCTCTGCAGGTCGGCAGCCTGCGCGGCAGAGTTCTCCGAGAGCGCCTTCCCCAGCTCGTTCCCGACGGTGTGGTCCCTAGTAAGCTGCTTCAGCTCGCCGTCGCGCAGGCGGTATATGCGGCTGTCACCCGCATGGCAGACGATGGCCCGTTCAGGCCTGGCGTGGTCGACGAGCATCAGCGCGACGGTAGCGCCCATCATCCGGTAGCCGTTCTCCCTCGCGTACGCGCGTATGCGGTCGTTCACCTTCTGGATCTCCCTCATGAGCGCGAACTGCTTGATCTCGAAGGCCGATCCGCTCTCCGCGTCCATCACGCCGTCGAACGCCTCGCATATCCAGCGGCTCGCCAAGGCCCCGCCAGACCCGCCGCCCATGCCGTCAGAAACGCAGAAGAAACCATCGTCCGGACGATCGAGGAAGGAGTCCTCATTCGCCTTGCGCACAAAGCCGCGATCCGTCACCGTCGCGGTGGCGAAAGGGAACTGCGGCTTATCGCTTCTGCCAAAGAGGTTGAACATCGGTCCCTGATTATACCACTAGACGGCGACGGATGCAACCTCTCCCTCCGACAGGCGCGTCGACAGCCTGTCGCCGGGCTTCACGTCCGCCGCGCGGCGGACCACATGTCCGTCCGCGCCGACAGTGATCGAGTAGCCGCGCCCCAGCACCGCGTAGGGATTGAGCAGCTCCAGGCGCGCGGCCTGCTCGCGCAACGTCGCCTCCGCCCGCTGGACGGACCTTGGAAGCGGCTGGTCGAGCCGCACCGCCGCGCGCTGCAGGCGCACGTCCATCCGCGCGACCACTTCCCTCAGCGCCGGCGCGAGGCGCGCGGACGCGTCGCGCAACCGCCCCTCGACGCGCGTCGCCGCGCCTTCGAGCGCGCGCTCGAGGCGCAAGGAAAGGAAGTCGAGCTGCTGCACCCGACCTTCCGCGTGCTGGCGCGGCGCCCGGGAAAGGCGCGCCGCCAGGTCTGCCACCTGCGCCACCAGATCCGCCTTCACGGGCACGGCCCGCTCGGCGGCGATCGACGGCGTGCCCGCGCGCAGGTCCGCCACATGGTCGCAGAGCGTCGTGTCGGACTCGTGCCCCACCGCGGATATGACGGGAATCGCGGACTCCGCGACCGCGTACACCACCGGCTCCTCGTTGAACGCCCACAGATCCTCCACCGAGCCGCCGCCGCGCCCGACTATCAGCACGTCCGGCCGCCATTCGCTCGTCTGGAAGTACCGGATGCCGCCCGCTATCTCGTTCGCCGCCCCCTCGCCCTGCACCTTCACGGGGAAGAGGCGGATCTCCAAGTTCGGGAACCGGCGCGTCAGCACGTCGCACATGTCATGGATCACGGCCCCCGCCGGAGACGTGACGATGCCGATGCGGTGCGGCAGGAACGGCAGCCCGCGGCGCAGATTGGGATGATCCAGCTTGTTAAGCCCCTCGGCATCCAGCTTGGCCTTGAGCGCGTTGTACTGCGCCATGCGGTCGCCCAGCCCCGCAAGCCGCAGCCGCTCGACCTTGAACGAGTACTGTCCGCGCGACATGTTGAGGTCCAGCTCTCCCGTCACCTGCACCTTGAGGCCGTTAAGCGCCTCGTCGCCTTCCGCAAGCTTCATTCGGAAACCATCGTCGCATCCGGGAACGCGGAACGCGAACAGCACACATGATATCTGCGCGTCCTTGTCCTTCAGCGTGAAGTAGCGGTGCCCCGAGGCGTACGTCTTCAGTCCGCTAACCTCGCCCTCGATCCAAACGCCACTGATCCTCTCGTTGTTGGCGAGCAGGTTCCTCCGGATGGAGAGCGTCAACGCCCCCACGCTGTAAATCTTTTCTGGCATGGCGGAAATCATACCAAACCCCTTTGTGCCCCGCAAAGCAAAATTATGGTATACTGCTCGCCGCCTGCTATGAAAAACCTTCTGACAGCACTGGGCCTCGCGTACATGGCCCTCCTGCTCGGCGGTTGCGCCACCGAGCGGCGCGTCACGGACGCGAAGCATCCGGACATCTCCATCGAGGCCGACGGAAGCGTCAAATACCGCGACAGGTACGTGGAGCCTGAAGACCTGCCCGACCTGCTTCGCGACTCCGGCTTCACGCGCAAGGATACGATCAACATCCACTATCCCAACGGGCAGGCGGACTTCCGCATGCCTCGCCGCGTGATGGCGGTCCTGCTCCGCAACGGCTTCCCCCGCACCGTGCTCGTGGGAGACCGCAAGTCCTACTCCCACGTGGGGCGCGAAGATAAGAAGCCTAAGCCGAGGCCTACTTCAAGGGCACTTCGGTAAGCGTCGTCGAGCCGTAGTCCGCCACATAGAGCTTGCCGCGCCAGACGCACGGTTCGCTCGGCTTGGCGAAGCAACCCTTCGCCAACGTCGTGACCTTCCCCTTAGGATCGATCTTCACCGCCGCGCCGCCGTGCATGTCCGCCGTGTAGACGTTGCCATCGGCGTCCGTGCAGAGGCCGTCCGGCGTCCTCATGCCGCTCCAGGCGAACAGTTCGCTCGACGCAATGCGTCCGTCCGCTCCGGGCCTAAGCTTCCAGATGCGTCCGTCGCCGTAGTTGTCCACGAAAATGTTCCCCTTCGCGTCCACGGCCACGCCGTTCAGGCCCACGCGAATCTTGCCGCCCGTGTGGTCGGCGAAGACGAGCTGCGGGTCGGCGGCCGTGTTGGACACCTTCACGTTGCGGTCCGCGGCCGAGAACATGTAGAGCCCGCTCGGCAGGTGCCCGTCCTCGCGCGGCAGCTTGTGCAGGAACGCCTGCGTCATGTACAGGCGGCCGTTAAGGTACTTCACGCCGTTCGCGTTCTCTAGTCCGCACGCCACGGTCTCGAAGGCGACCGGCTTGTCGTCCTTGAACGCCACGCGCAGTAGCCGCCCCTTGGAGCCCCTCTGGTTGTCGCAGATGTACAGCTCCCCTTCCGGACCGAAGCAGATGCCCATCGGCGAGGCGACGCCCGTCTCGGGGTGCGGCGGGACGACGAACCAAAGGTATGGCGAACCGCCGGGCGCATTGAGGCGAAAGATCGCGCCGGGCTGTGTGCGGGCGTTGTTCGGGGCGGCGATCACGAGCCGGTCCTGCGGGTCGACCGCAAGGCCGTCCGGATTCGTGCAGGCCGGAGGCATCTGCACCTTTACGGCGGCGGAGGCTGCGAGGGTTGCGGCCGCCAGGCAGGCGGACGGGATAATGCGTGCTACGGTGCTTTTCATGCTATGGTTCCTTCTTGTGGAAAAGATTTGCGGCATTTTATCCCAAACGTGCCGTCCTTGTCAAACGCGCAAATGACGCCACGCGGGGCTCACAGCGTCGTTACCAGCACCTTCCCCTTGCAGGCGACCCTTGCCTCGCAGCTCGCGGGTACCAGGATGCTCTTTCGCTCGCCCACGAGGAACAGCGCCGTGAACGTCTCGGCGTTCGGGGGCACCTCCAGCGTCCCGTCGCACATGACCGGTCTGAACGAGAAGAACGGACACGTCACCTCGGTTCGCGGCTCCGGCTCCGGAAGCGTGAAGTCGATGGACTCAAGCGATTCGGCCACATGGAGCGGACGCGGCTTGCCGTCCGCGTCCACGCGCCCCCAGTCGTAGAGTCGGTAGGTCGTGTTCGAGCTCTGCTGCACTTCGTAGACAAGCACGTCCTCGCCGATGGCGTGCACAAGCCCACCGGGGATGAAGAGCGTCTGCCCGGCCACGGCCGGATGGCAAGAAAGCGTGTCCGCGAAGCGCCCAGTCCGCACGTCCTCCTCTACGTCTGCGCGCGTAGTCCCGTCCTTGAGCCCCGCGAATATCGGCCCGTGACCGCCCAGCACGTGCCACATCTCGGTCTTCGGCTCGCCTCCAGTCACGCGGCTCGTCCTTTCGTTGGGATGAACCTGTACGCTCAGGCGCCGATGCGCGTCAATCACCTTGAAGAGAAGCGGAAAGCGGCTGGCGGCTGGCGCCTTCGTGCCAATGAGCGCAGCGCCGTAAGACACGGCCAGGCCCTCGAGCGTCCAACCGGCAAGCGGTCCCTCGGCCACCACGGAAGGCGAGGAATGGTGTCCTGAAATCTCCCAAGACTCAACGCCCCACAGCGCGGCGTGGAGATTTGGCACGAATGTCAGCGGGTACAACTTTTCCATGCGGCCCATTATAGCAAATGGCCTTCATGCTGTCATGCCGCTCGCAAGGATGCCGCTGGGAGTGGACGGGCCGCCCGCAAGGATGCCGCTGGGAGTGGACGGGCCGCCCGCAAGGGATTTCATTGGAAGGCGGGCGGGCCGAGACCTCCGGGACCTCCGAGACCTCCGGGAGGTGGCAGGGGCGCGCTTGCGCGCCATGCCACTTGCCGGTGCGAAGCTAATGCTACCGCACTAGGTCGTTTGCCGGTGCAAAGCAAAATGCTGCCGCACCGAGCCATTGGCTTGTGCAAAGCCCTCAAGCCTATTCCTTGTGCGAAGCGCCACCCCAGGCACCCTCCCGGAGGTCTCGGAGATCCCGGAGGTCTCGGCCCAGGCACCAGTCCAGCGGCAGCGGGCTTCGCGCCTTCCCAGCCACCGGTCTCGCGCCTTCCAGCGGCAGCGGGCTTCGCGCCTTACCAGCCACCGGCCTGCGTCTTTCGACCTATAGGCCGTTCTGCTGGGCGATGAGCGTGTCGGCGCCGTACATCTTGCGGAGCTTCGGCTTTTCGATCTTGCCCGTCGGGTTGCGCGGCACGGACGCGAAGATGATCTTGCGTGGACGCTTGTAGCGCGGCAGGTCGAGGCAGAATTCGTTCACTTCGTCTTCAGTGAGGGTCTGCCCCTCCTTCACCTCGATGATCGCGGCGGCGATTTCGCCGAGACGCGCGTCCGCAAGGCCGATCACGGCCACGTCCTTGATCGCGGGATGCGCGCGTAGGAAGTCCTCGATCTGCACAGGGTAGAGGTTCTCGCCGCCGGTGATGATCACGTCCTTCGCGCGGTCGACAAGGTAGATGAACCCATCGCGCAGCTCGGCCATGTCGCCCGTGCGGAGCCAGCCGTCGTCGGAGAGGATTTCCTTCGTGGCCTCGGGGTTCTTATAATAGCACTTGAGGACGCCCGGCCCCTTCACGGCCAACTCGCCGACTTCGCCGGGATTCACCTCGCTGCCGTCGGGACGGATGATCTTCGCCTGCCAGCCGTAGCCGGGCACGCCGATTGCGCCCACGTGGTCGATATTCTCGATGCCGAGGTGGACGGCACCGGGACCGGTTGATTCGGAAAGACCGTAGTTCGTATCGTAGTCGTGGTGCGGGAACACGGCCTTCCAGCGTTTGATGAGCGCGGGCGGCACGGGCTGCGCGCCGATGTGCATGAGCCGCCACTGGTCGAGCTTGTAGTCGGCGAGCTTCACGTCGCCGCGCTCGATGGCGTCGAGGATGTCCTGGGCCCACGGGACGAGCAGCCACACGATCGTGCACTGCTCCTCGCTCACGGCGCGGAGAATCCACTCCGGCTTCACGCCCTTGAGGAGAACCGCCTTGCCGCCCACGAGGAAGCTGCCGAACCAGTGCATCTTCGCGCCCGTGTGGTAGAGCGGCGGGATGCAGAGGAAGGTGTCCTCCTTCGTCTGGCCGTGGTGGTTCTGCTCCACCTTGCAGGAGTGCATGAGGCAGTGGTGCTGGAGCACGATCGCCTTCGGGAAGCCCGTCGTGCCGGAACTGAAGTAGATGGCCGCCTCGTCGTCGTCCGTGAGCGGGATGGCGGGCTGGCGCGACGAACAGTAGCCCACGAGGTTGCGGTAGCTCTCCGCGAAGGTGGGACAGTCGTCGCCCACGTAGAGGCGCAGCTTCACGCGCGGCACGCGGTCGGCAATCTGCTCCACGCGCCCGATGAACTCGGGGCCGAACACGAGCACGTCGGCGTCCGCAAGCTGCAGGCAGTACTTGATTTCGTCCGCCGTGTAGCGGAAGTTGAGCGGCACGGCGAGGCAGCCGGTGCGCAGCACGCCGAAGTAGATGGGCAGCCACTCAAGGCAGTTCATCAGGAGGATGGCCACCTTGTCGCCCTTCTTGAGTCCGCGCGAGAGGAGGAAGTTCGCGAAGCGGTTCGCCTTCTCGTCGAACTCGGACCATGTGATCTCGCTCCTGAACGCCTCCACGGGCGAGGATTCGATCAGGGAGTATTCGCGCCAGGTGGTGTTGCGCTTCTCCAGCTCCTGCGGGTTGATTTCGACGAGCGCAACGTCATTCGGCCACTCCTTGGCGTTGCGGGCGAGTATTTCTGTGATTTGCATGGCGGGTATTTTACCATATTTTCGGCGGGAGACCAAACTTTGGCATTGCCTAACAGGCCCGGTTGTGGGATAATGCTCGCAACGCCTCCCGTGAGGCAAGGACACAAGGAGCAAGACATGACGATAGCCGACGTGGTGAAGATTCTAGATGGCAAGCTGATGGCCGGCGACGGCACCAGCCCGCGCGCAGTGGGCGCCGTGGTGGCGAACGACCTCATGAGCGACGTTCTGCTGAACGACGCCGACGACATACTGCTGCTCACATCCCTCGCGAGCGACCAGGCCATCCGCACCGCCCACATCGTTGGCGCGATGGGCGTGGTCGTCCACAACGCCAAGCCCCTCTCCGAGACGATGCTCAAGGTAGCCAACGACCTCGCCATCCCGCTCGTCTCAAGCCCCCTCTCGAAGTACGACGCCTGCGTGCGCCTGCACGACGCCTTCCTGGCGGAGGAGCGTGGCTGACATGGCCGGCGATTACTCCCCCACCATCCTGCAGGGGCAGCACACGAACGACGACGAGATCCTTGCCAAGACGCCGCTCGACACCAAGGCTCTCGGCGGCGACTCGAGCGTCATCATCATGGAGCTCCTGCAGCGCTTCAAGGTGCGCGACGTGATGAAGCGCCAGATCATCTCCATCGCCCGCAACGCCACGCTCCGAGAGGCTCAGCGCCTCATGCGCGAGAACCGCATCTCCGGGCTCCCCGTATGCGAGGAGGGACGTCTCTACGGCATCGTCTCCGTGAACGACATCATCAACGGGCTCGACAACGGATGGATGGAGCAGACGTGCGAAAGCCACATGGCCACCAACCTCGTGGTGCTTGAGGCGGGGATGCCGCTCTCCTTCGCCTTGAGGTACTTCAACAACTACACGTACGGGCGCTTCCCCGTCCTGGACGCCGACCGCAAGCTGGTGGGCATCGTCTCGCAGCGCGACGTGATGCGGGCGCTCCTCTACGAGTTGTCGGTGGAGATCCGCAAGCTTGAGCGCAAGACATCCCGCAACAGCCCCGACCACGCCACGGGAGAGCACTATTTCCGCCGAGAGTGGGCAGTGGTGCGAAACGACCTATCTCGCGCCGGGCACGCCGCGAACGACATCAAGAGCATCCTGCGCGAGCGGAAGATCGACCGTACCGTCGCCCGCCGCGTGGCGGTCGCCGCCTACGAGCTCGAGATCAACATCTGCATCCACTCCCACGGCGGAGTCCTGGTGCTGCTCATCTCTGACGACAAAGTCACCGTCACGGCCAAGGACCGCGGCCCAGGCATCGCCGACATCGAGTGGGCCTGCCGCGACGGCACGTCCACCGCAAACGACTGGATCCGCTCCATGGGCTTCGGCGCAGGCATGGGGCTCTCCAACTCCAAGCGCGTCTCCGACGTCTTCGACATCCAGTCCGAGGTCGGCAAGTTCACCAAGGTCACCTGCACGTTCAACCTGAGCAAGCCCGAAGCCACGGCCTAGACCCATGCTTGACTGCCTTCTGATCGTCGCCCAGCAGGTGGGGATACTCTTCGCCCTGATGGCGGTGGGGTTCGCCTGCAACCGCACGAAGCTTCTCTCGGAGCCTGTGGTGCGCGGGATGGTCGACCTGCTGATGCTCGTGGTGACGCCATGCCTGATCGTGCACGCCTTCGAGCGCCCCTTCGAGCCGCGACTCCTCGCCGGCCTCGGCTGGGCGCTCGGCGCGGCGCTCGGCGCGCACGCGCTCGGCATCCTCGCCTCCTTCTGCGTCCGCGACAGGGACAAGCGCCGCGAGTGCGTCCTGCGCTACGCCGTAATCTTCTCGAACGCAGGCTTCATGGGCATCCCCCTCGAACACGCCATCCTCGGTAACGACGGCGTGTTCTACGGCGCGGTCTACGTCACCGTGTTCAACCTCGTCTGCTGGAGCTACGGCCTCGTGGTGATGGCAGGCAGCCTGAAAGACGTGCGCGTGCGCACGCTCTTCGTGAACCCAGGCAGCATCGGCATCGCGTGCGGACTGCCCTTCTTCCTCTTCTCCTGCCGCCTCCCGGCCGTCCTGGACGAGCCGCTCCGCATGATAGCCGACCTGAACACGCCCGTCGCGATGATCGTGATCGGCTGGTATCTGGCGGCAGCCTCGTTCCGCCCCGCCCTCGCGTGCAGCGGCACGTACCTCGCGGGGTTCCTGCGCCTCGGCGTCATTCCCTGCGCCGTGCTCGGCGCGCTCTGGCTCTGCCGCCCGCTCGAGCCATCTATGGCCGTCGCCACCGTCGTAGCCGCATCCGCCCCGGTGGCCGCGCTCACCACGATGTTCGCCGCGCGCTACGAGCGCGACGTCCCCGTCTCCGTCGGCCTCGTCTCGATCTCCACGCTCCTCTCCATCCTGACCATGCCACCGCTCGTCGGCTGCGCCCTCTGGCTGTTTCGCTGACCATGTGCAGAAAGGGCGTTCCACCGCGTGGGGAATATGGTATAATCTTCCTTCCCATGAACCAGAAGATCAAAGTAAAGGTGGTCGGCGCCACGGGCTACGGCGGCCTCGGCATCATCGACCTGCTCCTGCGCCATCCGTGCGCGGAGATTTCCGCCCTCGTCGCGCGCGAGGACGCCGGCAAGCGCATCTCGGACGTGTATCCCCACCTCGCGGGTTTCTGCGACTTGCCCATCCATGCGGCAGACGACCCCGCCGTTCAGGGCGCGTACGACGTGGTGTTCTTCTCCACGCCGGACCGCGTGGGCATGGCCGACGCGAAGGCCGAGCTCGCCAAGGGCGCGAAGGTGATAGACTATTCCGGCGACTTCCGCTTCACCACGCTCGCCGCGTACCAGGACTACGCCACGCGCCTCGGCAAGGATCCCCAGCACCTCTCCCCCGAGCTGCTCGGCACGAACGTCTACGGCATGCCAGAGCTGCACCGAGACGAGATCTCCCGCGCCAACCTCGTGGGCAACCCCGGTTGCTTCGCCACGAGCTGCATCCTCGGCCTCGCCCCAGCCCTCAAGGCGCACCTCGTTAACCCCAGGGGGCTAGTGTGCGACTGCAAGAGCGGCGTCTCCGGCGCCGGCAAGAAGGCGAAGCCGCAGTTCCACTACCCAGAGCGCTGCGAGCAGATCAACGCCTACCGCCTGAGCGGGCACCAGCACGTCTGCGAGGTGGAGCGCGAGCTCGGCCTCCAGGCGGGCGAAGACGTCACCATTATCTTCACCGCCCAGGTACTCCCCATCTCACGCGGCATCCTCTCCACACTCTACGGAGACCTCACGCAAGACGTCACCGAGGCGGACGTGCTCGACATCTACCGGAGGTTCTACGCCGAAAGCGGCTTCGTGCGCGTCCTCCCCTCCACGGCGGCGGTAGGAACGATGAGCGTGCGCGGCACGAACTTCTGCGATGTCGTAGTCTCAGTCGACGCGCGGACGCGCAAGCTCCGCATCGTCTCGATCATCGACAACCTCATGAAGGGCCAGGCCGGCCAGGCCCTCCAGAACATGAACGTTATGTTTGGCCTGCCGGAAAACACGGGCCTCAACCAACCGGGGATGTACCCATGAGCGCGAAAAAGCCGACCAACCCGTTTCTCAAGAAGGCCTCCGGCGACAAGCCTCCGACGCGCGCCGCGTTGAAGTCGCAGCAGAAGCGCGGCGGACTCGGCCGCATGGGCCGCGGCCTCGACGCCCTCATCAAGCCCGTCCCCCCCGCAGCGCCGGAGCGCGTGGTCAATCCGTTCAGCCCGTCTGCCGACGCGCCAGCCCCAGTACCAGCACCGGCGGTCGCCGAGACGGAGCGCGTCCTCCAGGTGCCAGCCGTCGACATCGAGCGCAGCCCCTACCAGCCTCGCTCTGAGTTCGCCACGGAGAAGCTTCAGGAGCTGGCGGACTCCCTTCGCACGAACGGCATCATCCAGCCGCTCACCTGCCGCCGCCGTTCCGATGGCAAGCTGGAGCTAATATGCGGCGAGCGCCGCCTGCGCGCCGCCCTTCTCGCCGGCATAAAGCTCGTACCCGTCACCGTGAAGGACGTGAACGACGCCACCGCCGCCACGATGACCATCACCGAGAACGCCCAGCGCGACGACCTGAATCCGGTCGAAGAGGCGGAAGGCTACCGCACGCTCGTCTCTACCTTCAACCTCACCCAGTCGGAGGTCGCCGACCGCGTGGGCAAGAACCGCGCCACCGTCGCCCACTCGCTCCGCCTGCTGGAGCTGCCCGACGACGTACAGGACCTCCTCCGCAAGAAGGCCATCTCCATCGGCCACGCGAAAGTGCTGCTCTCGCTCGACGATCCATCCGAGATACGCCGCCTCGCCCGCGAGTGCGCGCCCATTCCCAATCCGCGCACGGGCGAGCCCGAGGGCGGGCTCACCGTCCGCGAGCTCGAGCGCCGCATCGCCAAGCTCCACGCCCCAGTCGTCGAACGCAAGACGGGCGTCCCCGACATCCCTGAAAGCTACGCGCGCCAGCTCGCCGAGGAGATACACAAGGTACTCGGCTGCGCCGTCCGCCTCACGAGCGGCATGACGCATGCCAACGGCAAGCACACGAAGGGCGTGCTGGAGATCGACTTCATCGACAACGACGACCTCGACCGCGTCTTGGCCATGATCGGCGTGAAGATGGACTGAGGGAAGTTGAAAAGCTGAAGAGTTGAATGGCGAGGGCATAAGGATGTTTGATGCCGAATGTCGAATGTCGATTGTCGCTGCCATCCTCGCCTCTTGCCTTGCGCTCCTTCCCCTCTCATCCCGCGCCGCGCCGATCGAGTTCAACGAGTCCGACTCGCAAGTCGCCTACGCCGCCGCCTCCAACCTGATCGAGCGCTGCACGCCGCGCGACGCTGGCACCCTGCGCGGACGTCTGGCCGCCCACTGGATACTCGACCGCGTTAGCCGCTCGGGCGTGGACGCATCCCTAGACAAGTTCCGCGCACCAACCCCGGACGGCGAACGCCCCTTCGCCAACGTTATCGTCGAATTCCCAGGCACGAAGACGAACGCCTCATGGATCGTCGTCATGTCGCACTTCGACACCATGCCCAACATAGGCGAAGGGTTCCAGGGCGCGAACGACGGCGCGTCCACATCCGGCCTGCTCATCGCCCTCGCAAGCGCAATCCGCCGCGCGGGACGCCAGCCCGAGAACATCGCGCTCGTCTGGACGGACGGTGAGGAGTGCCGCAGGTCGTACGGCCCGAAGGACGGCTTCCAAGGCTCCCGACGCCTCGCCGATTTCTACCGCTCGCGCAACCGCGCCGTCAAGGCGGCGATCTGCCTCGACATGTTGGGCGACAAGAACCTCAACATCACAATCCCCGCAAACGCTACGCCGTTCCTCAAGGACATTGCCCTCGCCGCCGCGAAACGCATCGGCGCGTCAAGAAGGACTGTTGCCCGGGACGACATCGTCGTAAAGGACGACCATTCGGCGTTCCTTGAGAAAGGTTATCCATCCATCGACCTGATAGACTTCGACTTCGGCAGCGCGCCCGGCCTGAACGACTGGTGGCACACACCAAACGATACCCTTGACAAGATTTCGGCATCAAGCCTGCTCATCTCCGGCCGCCTTGCCGCCGAAATCCTCAACACACTGCAACTGTAGGGCCGCGCGACCGCCAGCGTCTCACCTCTTGGGCGGTTGCTTTCCCAACTTCGCGAGCGCGAGCTTTAGGGTGTTCCACACCTCCATCTTCGCCGCGCGCAAGCCCGCTGGGTCCGTGGCAGGATTGAAGCGTATGATGTACGACGGATGGAACGTGGAAATCACGGGGACGCCATCGTAGGAATACCACATGCCGCGCCGTATGTGCTGTCCGGAGAAAAGACCTCTCTCTGCAGTGCGCCCAAGCAGCACGATGCACTTCGGACGGATCGCGGCAATCTGCCGCTTCAGGTACGGCAGGCAAGCCTCCATCTCCTGCGGATTTGGCGTACGGTTGTTAGGCGGACGGCACTTGCAGATGTTCGCGATGAACACCTGCTCGCGCGCGTAGCCCATGGCCGCTATCATCTTCGTCAGGAACTGTCCGGCCGCGCCTACGAACGCGAGCCCCTGCCGGTCTTCCGCCTCCCCAGGCGCCTCCCCGATGAACATGAAGTCTGGCGAATTGGCATTCCCTTGCCCTGGCACCACATGCTGCCGTCCCAGTGTAGCCAACGGGCACTTCGTGCATGCCGCCAGTTCCTCGGCGGTTGGAAGGTCAAGTTTCTCGCCTTTGGAATCCCCAATGTCCCGGCTTTCCCGGAGGTCTCGGAGGTCCCGGCCCTCCTGCCACTCCCGGCCCCACCGGCCATCCTGCCGCTCCCGGTGCTCCCGGCCCTCCTGCCGCTCCCGGTCCTCTCTACTCACCGGCGCAAGAAGCGCACGGTCGCAATCGACCGTGCGCGTCCCGAGCTCGCGTTCCAGCTCCAGCGCCTGTTCAAAGGCGGTCAGGATTTCAGAAAAATCGGCCATGTCTAGTTTTTCGACATTCGACATCCGTCACCCGACATCCAGCACTAGCCACTAACCGCTAACCGCAAATCACTAACCACTAACCCCGATACCCATTCGGGTTCTGCGACTGCCAGCGCCAGGTGTCTGCGCACATCTGCTCGATGCCGCGCTCGGCCTTCCAATTCAGTTCCTTCGCGGCGAGGGATGGGTCGGCCCAGCACTCGGCGATGTCGCCCGGGCGGCGCGGCTTGATGACGTACGGCACCTTCTGTCCGCTCGCCGCCTCGAACGCCTTGACGATCTGGAGCACGGAGTAGCCGTGGCCCGTGCCGAGGTTGTAGACCTTGAAGCCGGGCTTATCGGCCAGCTTCTCGATCGCGCGCAGATGCCCGATCGCGAGATCCACCACGTGGATGTAGTCGCGGATGCCGGTGCCATCCGGAGTGGGATAGTCGTCGCCGAAAACGTTCAGCTCCTTCAGTCGGCCTACGGCCACCTGCGCTACGTACGGCAGCAGGTTGTTGGGGATGCCTGCGGGATCTTCGCCGATGCGGCCGCTCTCGTGCGCGCCGATTGGGTTGAAGTAGCGGAGGATGATCGTGTTCCAGGCCGGGTCCGCCTTCTGCACGTCGCGGAACACCTGCTCCATCATCAGCTTCGTCCATCCGTACGGGTTGGTGCAGCCGGGCGTGGGGAAGTCCTCGCGGATCGGCACGCTCTTCGGCTGGCCGTAGACCGTCGCCGAGCTGGAGAACACGATGTTCTTGCAGTCGTGCGCCGAAAGCACCTTGAGGAGGGTAAACGTGCCGCCGAGGTTGTTCTCGTAGTACTTCAGCGGGACCTGCGTGGACTCGCCGACCGCCTTGAGCGCGGCGAAGTGAATGGTGGCGTCGAACGGCTTCTCCGCCGCCACCACCTTGTCCAGCGCCGCCTCGTCGCGGATGTCGACGTTGTAGAACTTCGCGGCCTTGCCCGCCAGCTCCGCCACGCGGTCGAGAGACTTCTCGGACGAGTTGCAGAGGTTGTCCACGACCACCACGTCGTGGCCCGCCTTCAACAGCTCCAGAGTCGTGTGCGAGCCGATGTATCCGGCTCCGCCAGTCACCAGTATTTTCATTTTCTGCTATCCACCTGCCAGTTCTCAACTGCCATCTAGCAACTGCCGTCTACCTGGTAGAAATTCGGTCGTTGTAGTCTCCCGTTTCCGTGTTGATGCGGATAACGTCGCCCTCGTTGATGAAGAGCGGCACCGCGCACACGTAGCCGCCCTCGACGGTGGCCGGCTTAGTCACCTTGCCGGAGGCAGTGTTGCCCTTCACGCCAGGCTCGACCTTGATGACCTTGCGCTCGACGAGCTGCGGCAGGTCCACGCCGATCACCTTGTCGTTGAAGAAGAGCGCCTTCACTTCCATCTCGTCCATGAGGAAGTACTTCTTGTCGCCCATGACCTCGGGCGTCACGCGGATCTCCTCGTAGTTCTCGTCCGTGAACACGAACGCCGAGCCGTCGTCGTACGAATACGTTACCGACCGCTGCAGCAGCTCGGGCTTCTCGAACTTGTCGCCCGAACGGTACGAGCGGGTCATGCCG
>Ga0310697_10001994_pt1 | contig 22434 bp, 23 predicted proteins | sample 172DNAGHGlowgp2_FD_203883 | JGI IMG/M metagenome (GOLD analysis project Ga0310697, IMG submission 203883) | Sheep rumen microbial communities from Palmerston North, Manawatu-Wanganui, New Zealand - 1728 DNA GHGlow gp2 (v2) (version 2) | ecosystem: Host-associated > Mammals > Digestive system >...
TTAATTCGAATAAAAAGTTTTGCATATTGCGCAAATAGTCTTCAGGGATTCTGATCCCTGATGTGGATTTAAAAGTTAATGTTTAAAGTGGCATGCACAACGAAAAAAAAGAGGAGGCGAAAAACCTCCTCTTTTTGTATGTCTTTAAAAAGATCAGCAAGGATAGCATAAGGATATCCTTATGCGTGATTTCACAACTTCGCAAGCAGGGCGTGGGTATATACCGACGCATGAATTAAAGTTGCAAGCAGTGTAAATTGATATCAAATCAATTTATTTTTGGAGAACCCAACCCCCGAAGAGGCTGAACAATTATCTTTTGTATTTTATGCAAAAATACAAAGATTTTTTGTATCTTGCGATATTTTAGTGATATTCAAAAGTTAGTCAAATGTTAGTCAAATGTTAGTCAACCAACTTAAGAATGTCCGGACCACTCAGGTACTCCGTCCCGAGCGCCTTTGCAAGGCCTGCGCCGAATGTTCCCGGAACTTCTACCCCGTTCGGGTTCCTGCCCTTCAGGTACATGATAATCTCGACCGCCGTGACCATGTCCTGACATTCGCCGCGTTTGATATAATGCCCCTCAAACGTCCCACGGGTCTTCTCGCCGACGATTCCATCAATGGACAGGTTAGCGTCCCAGTCTATATTGGCCGCCCTCTGGAGGCATCTTACGGCGTTTTTCCTGCTCTCCTTGCCATAGACGCCATCGCAATCAATATGATGAGCGCAGTAGTTAATGCTGTGCCTCTGCCCGGTCGCTACAAGGCGCTGGACGGGCGTCAGGACTCTCTCCGGGGCGTTCCCGAGGTATTCAGCCACTTTTGCCTTGAACTGCTCCCACGTCCAGTTTGGTCCGTCGCCCGGGTTGTCGATATAGGGTGACGGGCAGTGCTTTGTGGTGATATCGCCGTGACGGAGCAGGTGGTCCATCGGGATGTTGTATTCCGACATAATCCACGCCGTGAGTCGTGCGCATGCTTCTTGTGTGGCTTTCGTGAAAAACCAGCGGTCGCCGATCGAGTACGTCGCGCACTCGATCCCGATGGTGTTCGCATTCCTGGCATACGGGTGGATGTAGCGGAATCCCGAGGATGCGCCGACGTGCCAGAGCTTGTCTGTCACTTTGGCCGCCTGCGAGCATCTTCCGTCAAGGTAAACAAAAAAGTGGCCGCCGTATCCGCCTCCGTAAAGGTCAGGATTCTCGCCATTAACACCCAGATAATGTATAGCAATGTACTCGTGACTGTTCGCGTTGTGTGCTGGGACCTGATCCTCATTTTCTGCAATCCGATTGATAATTGTAGGTTTCACCATCTTTTTTACCTCATCATACTTTGTGAGATTATGTTTCTCTATGATTCGCATGATCGCCCGGCTGTACTCCGGATCTGTGCAGTATCCACGGCTCCGAACGCCCTCGATCAGCGTGTACGGGTCTTTCGTCCCGAGCAGGTCGCGGTATTTGAAAGCGCCTCCGACATCATAGCGGGCGTCTCTCATGAACTGGCAGTAGTCATAGAAGCAGTCCAGGATGCTGCTGTAGCTCCGGAATTCGTCCGTGATGTATGTCTTCCTCCCGTTGTACCATTCCGGCGTCCTCTTCGTGATGCATACGCCGTGCCAGTAGTTGCTCTTCCATGTGGAGTTTAAAAGTTCCCGTTTCATCCCGAGGAGGTTGTTCGCCTCCACGAGCACGGCGCATTCCGGGTCCGCCCCGTAGCCGTTCTCCTGACAGGTCTGAGCGATGAGGACGGAAGGAAGATAGCCGTACATTTTCGCGGCTCTCTGAGCGTCTCCTGCAATCAAATCAATCCACTGTTTTTCTGTCATACTTGCCTCCATATACAGAAAAAGCGGAGAGCCTCAGCTCCCCGCCTTGTAAGTAAAGTTGTTTATTTACTCGATTTTGTCTATATGCTCTGCAGAGCCGCCTTCACTGTCAATTTTATCTTTAAGCCCTGCGATGTATTTAGCCAGCCAATCCGGGACATCTGCGCCCATCCTTCCGGAATTCTCGATTATGCTAAGCATTTCGTTAAGCAAGAACCACGACGTGACCAGAAGCGAGAAAAGCGTCGTGATCGGCGGATTGAAATTCATCTGTATGGCCAGCGTTGCAACAATATAATCAAGGACCATAGAGACGACAATCACACAAAGAATCCCGAATTTTTTAATAATACCGTTCATCCCGACGGCGCTTGACCATCCGTATTTAGGATCGTCCGGATGTTCAACGGCTTCCTTTTTTGCCGCCAGCATGCCGGTGATGTAATCGATTACCATCATGAGCACGAGCAGCCCGATGAGCGGGATAAGCATGCCAAGTTTCTCGGATACGTACGCGATCGCTGCGGAAACGAGCCCCGCGATTAAATAATATGTTTCTTTCACTGTTCTACCTCCTTTAAATAAAAAAGCACCTGTGCGGGTGCTTTTGGTGATCATTAAATATGTTACTGTTAGCCCGACCATTTACGGTCTATCTCTTGCTTGCTTCAAGTAAACCTCCTTATTTACTGCAAAAATCTTGCATGATCTGCTTTGACCTTTTCTTTTGCCACATGTGCATAACGCATTGTTGTACTGATTTCAGAGTGGCCAAGGACCGCCTGTACGGATTCGACCGGCATCCCCCGGTTGATAGCCGTCGTGGCCATCGTGTGCCGGAATCTATGCGGGATCACATCAGAGACTCCGGACTCGGGTGTCAGCTTGTGAAGACACCTTCTTACTGCTGACGGTGAAATTCTTTTGTGCGGTTTCCGCGAAGAAACGAAAAGCGCGGGATTATCATCATTTCTTGAATCCAGATATTTCCTGATTGAAACAACAGCTGTAGCATCAATATAAGAGGTCCGCCACTTTTCACCTTTTCCAAGGACGACTATTTCTCTCCGTTCTAAATCTACATCCTTTATATTCAAGCCAACACATTCGGCTACCCGAATTCCGGAAGAAGTCAGCAAATCTATGATTGCCCTCTCCCGATCTGTCTTGCAAGCCATCCGCAACGATTCAATCTGGACATCCTGGTAAGCCGTCCGAGGTCTCATATCGTTTTTTTCTGGTTTGATTCGTACAGATGGATCTTTTGAAATATATTCTTCCTGATAGAGCCATGAGAAGAATGAGCGAATAATTGATTTCCTCTGGTTGATCGTCGATTTAGACAGCCGTTTGCCTGTCCGTTTATCCGTGCTTATGTCCTGGATAAAAAGCCTCAGATGATTTACGGTAATCTGCTCCAGAGGAAGGCATAGCTGAAAAAGCAGCTTTTCCAGGCACATTCTATACTGCTCCTTTGTGCCGGCCTTCATACATCCGTCCTGTTCCTTTGAAGCCATATAAATATAATAGGCTTCCGGGAGCTGGTAGTCCGGAACGGACAACTCTGTCGAGATCTGTTCAATCTGGAACCCCATCGTGTAAATGTTAAGCAGATCCTTGACGGCGCGTATCTGCTCCGGAGGAAGAACGCCCTGCAGCCTAAGGCAGAATCCTTCCGTGAAACTGTCGCACATAAAAACACCCCTTTCCGCATTGTCTCTTGCAGACCAGGGGTGTTACTTGTTATAATATCCCTGACCGCAAGGTTGGTGCGGGTCGGGATTTGTTCTTTGCCGAGAGCTTCCCGACCCGCTCTCTTTTTATTGTTCTATACTTATAATATCATAAATATGCTTATAGAACAAGCGTTCTGTGCTGTTTTTCAGGTGTTTTGTTAAGTAAATGCCCGGCTTAGATTTTTTGATAGCAGATTTTATTGTTACCGACACAAATGCCGGGAACATATGCCGTGTGACTTGCTACCACCTCATACAATGCTTATCATACAAGTGGGAGGTGATAGCATGGCACCACCAAAAAAGAGCGACAAGGATAAACATATAAAAATGTCTGTGTCATTTGAACCCCGACAGTTCGACCAGCTCATGCACTACTGTCAAATCAATGAGCGGTCTGCTTCCTGGGTGATCCGGAAGGCGCTGTCTGATTGGTTCGAGAAACATAAAGATGATGTCGCTCCATGATCAGCGGCCCCGTTCATCCGGGGCCGTTTGATTTATTGCTACCACATCATACCATTACGCATTAGGTGGTATAGTTACTACTAAATGCCCGTTTAGTGCATTATTTTAATAAGTAAAACTTCTGTCAGAACCGCGCCCAATTCTGACAAAATTTATTGTCCGATTGGTGTAGTCTATAGTGATGACATCAAAACATTGCTGATCAGTCGGCACAGTGATCGTGTTTTCGCGCGTACTGTCTGTATTTGTTAATACGATAGGTATTTTAGCTGGGTTATCCGCACTATCGCTATCGTAGGATGCATCGAAATGTGTATGCCCACCAAGATATAAAACAATTTCTCCGTTCGTGTTTGAAAAATCGTAAGTTACACTATCTACCACAACGCTTGTTTTTGCATTAAACGCATGGATGATATTACAGAGTTTTATCGAATCCGGTTTTATAGTAATATTTGATGCGCTTGTTTCCGATACAATCCAATGCTGAATTATTACAATGTGATAATCGGCAGGTGTCTCATTCAACAAAGCACAAATATTTGGAATTGTTTCTGCGTCGAATTCTCCATACTGTCCGCTGTCAACAAATACAAATCTTGTTTTGCTATCAATACGGTCAAAATAGAAGTTGATAGCGTTATCTGAGAAATAGTGATTGCTATAACTATACGGTTTTTGAGTAAGTCCAAATACAGTATTGGGTGAAAACATATTTTCATCGCGTTCTTCGGTTGTTGACCAGTTCAAAGAATTAGCATCGTGATTGCCAAAAGCAACTTTGAACTCATAATCCGTATAACTGTATGCCTTGATGCAATTACGCATTGTTTCGATTGCGACATCTTTTTCTGCGGTATTTATTAAATCTCCGCCACAAAGCACAATCTTCACGTTGCTATTATTCAGTATATACCTGATTAAAGCCGGAGAATGTTTATAGTTTGTTTCCCAATGCAAGTCGGTAATGAAAATAAATGTTTCGCCGTTGCGACCAACACTATTTATATTATCTGCAATTTCAGCAATTTTTGTTTCCAGTTGACTATCATAATAAGGTGGCACTTGTTCATATCCGATTATTGATTCAATTTCATCTAATCTTTCATAGATGCTGTTGAAATTTATAACCAACAACGATGAAAGTGCGGTGATGTCGCTTTGTGCTATGGGGGTCAAGTTAGAAATCATTATCCCGTAATATCCATCATTAGGGATAATATAGTCTCTTGTTTGCCAACCCGGCTGTGTAATGCCAATGCCGTTTTTAGTTTTTTCTGCTACATAGAATCTCGCGTCTGTATAATCTGTCAATTTAACGACAGACCCTTTTGGCAAGAACAATTTATAGTTGCTTGGTGTACGAACCATTGTGTTTCCGTCCGTATATGTCCATGCACTGCCTACATTAGCAGTGAACCATCCAAATTCAAATATTGCGGATAATCCGTCACCGAAGATTCGATTGTTTAATAAATCCAACGAAGTGTTTGTAGCAGACAAATCATCAATTTTATTAGTCAGATTATCATCGTTCTTATAAACTTTAACGACAGCATTAACATCTGCCGGCACAATATCGGTATTTTCTTGACGAGCGACTGCAACAGATATTTGTACATCGCTTTCTGCTGTGTATTCAAGCTCATTGTAACGCCACGATGAATTTAAAATATTGGTATATTTGCCTGTTGTACTATCTACTGTCCAGGCAATTATAGAAACCCTATCATTGTTCGGAGTTATCCGCAATATTTCACCATGATGTAATGTAAAATCAGGCTTGATACCGCATCTATCAGTTCTGTTTCCGAACGTGTGATATACTCCGTAGTTTCCTTGATTCCATGAATTGTAAACTGTGGGTTCACCAACATATTCTGTAACTTTGTTCAAATTGTTACTTATATTTTCGATTTTAACATCTGTATAATCCCGTTCATGTATAACCAACGAGCCAATGTTTGCAGATATGCTTTTATACTCCGCAGAATCGTTGTCAGTATATAACTGCACAAAAATATATTTATTTGTTGCGTCTGTTTCGACATATAAAGGATCAGAGGATGCGCTATAGTTTGTAACATAGTTTGCCAACAATGTTGCTGAGGGTGGATTTGCATCCGAATAGCACCCTGCACGCATAATAGTAGGCGTTGATTTCTTTATAACATAACTAGCGTTCGGCTTTCCCTCAACACAAATGGTGTATGCGTTGCCTGTATATCTGATTTTGTGGTCTCCATCACTAATATATGCGTTCATTTCGGTTGCATCCTGTACAAGATTACCCGAAATATAGTTTAATGCGTTTCTTAAATCAGCCTCTTTGACATCTAAAGATCCATTTACTGCACTAAGCGCATCCCCGACTTTCTTTGCATCCGCTGCCGCTCCGGAGACAGAAAGTGATCCGTCTACTGCAACCTGACCCTCACCGACTTCAAGCTCCGCCGGAATAAGCTTACCATCACTGCCTACTGTCAGCACCTTGCCGGCGTCCGCCGATCCCCCGGATGTCTTGAGTTCTTCGATGCTCTTAACCTGGAGTGCCTTAATCATGGCTATTGTTTCGCCGTTCATAGTCCACCTCCTTATCCGAGCTTTCGCCAGACCGAATTGGTCTCATCGTACATGTATGCAGCGCTGGTATTCATCTCGAAAAACACGGATCCATTGCCGATCCTCGTACCGCCATACGTGCCGGTCGGCTTGGTGTCGGTCGAGAGTCCCGCAAAGCTGAAGACCTCACGGCTTTTCATCACCCCTTCGACAATCATGGACGGGGCCGGGCTTGACGACGTGATTGTAACCATCTCTATACCTCCTTATTCATAGTGCATTGTGATCGAAGCGCCTATGCCGCATACCGCATTATTGACAACATCGGAAAAAGCTGTCGTCTTGCTGATCGCGACATTTATTCCAACCTGTGTTGATGTCGCTGTTACCGTATACCCTGACGCTGTGGCCACATCCGTCCCGCTGGAAAGGATGTAATTACCACCCTGTCGTGCATTGACCTTCAGCGTCGTGACCGTAACCGTCGGCAGGGCGGCCGCTTCGGTCGGCATCGCGTGCGGGATTGTAAAGCGGATCTCTGTGCCGCCAGATGTTACATATCCGGCACCGTCCCAGGTAATGGACTGATTAGCATTCTTGCGCGGTCCTTCCGCGATTTGCCGCCAGCCGTACCAGATACTGACATGCGCTACATATGTCCGCACGAAGATGTCGCCGTGATAGGTCATGATAATCTGTGCGCGGCTTTCCTTCGTGAACGGGGCCGGCAGCACCCACATGACAAAAGCCTGTGTTGTCGGCGCATTTGTAAGGGCAGTCGCAACCGAGACGGACGGAGCAAGGTAACTGCCAACCGTTAAGACGTCGTTGAGATCTGTCAGAGATGTGCTTCCGAGGATCTTTGTATCATCATAGATGCCCTGATTTCCGTCAACGCGCTCATCTATGACGAGGCGGGACACGCTCACGCATCTCTGACCGTCCGTGCCTGCGATGTCTGTCAGCATGTAAATTGTGCCGCCAACATCGACAAGCGCTTTCGGCTCATCGCCGCCATGATAATGCGACGGTATGCGATACGCTTTTTTAAGGATGTTGTAACTCGAATAATCATGCTGGACGAGATACGCGCCGCTGCTTCCCGTGAGCAGCTGAAGCATCTGGCCATCAATGACAGCACCCTGCTCAACATAGAGCGTGCCCGTATCTCCGACAAGCTCGGAAATGTCATCTCCAACCGAAAGAAAATGCTTATCCAGCTCCGCGAACGCGCTGTCGTGTACGATACAGATGTCGCCATCCTCGCTGTAGCAATTGACGTAGTAGATATCGCGATCCTCGTCATAAAGGATACTACGCACGTTCAGATGTACGGGCAGCGTTACGAACGCCTCAAACGTCAGAGTGTCGGGGTCGATCCTGGCGATCTGGTTGTGACCGTCGCCGCAGGCGGCATAGATTTTATGTGTCTTTGCGTTGTAGCAAATGCCCGCTCCGCTGCCGACTCCGGATATGACCTTTGACATATCGGAAATCGGATTAAAATCCGTATCATATGCCGTGAGAACTATATCTCCGGAATCCTCCACGCCTGAATATGTCGTGCCGTACGCCACAACGATCCTGTTATTTGCGGAATCGTAACATGCCCCGCAGAGCGTGTAATCCCGTGCGTTCCCGGAAGAGGCGTTAAACTGCTTGACCAGCCGCTCGATGGGCGAGCTAGATCTGAGCTCACTGCTCACAATCAGCGGACTTACCGCATACGTCCCGCTGTTATCAATCACAATACTGTCGTCCGACCAGATCGGAGCGCTGAGCTTATACGATGCCGGCGGGACTACTACCTTGTGGCCGCTTGCCAGCGCCGCCTCAAATGCCGCCTTATCGTCTGTCGTGCCGTCAGCCTTCGCGCCGAACATCTGAGGAGTGACAAATCCCGTGTCATACGCCGCGGCGTTGCCGGATCCGTCGAAACCGAGAAACCGCTGAGGGATTCCGGTCGACGCGAGGGAAGAAGCAAGCGCCTGGAGCATCTGAGGCATGCCCTCGATGTTCTGAACCGCATTGGTGACGTTATCAACGGCCGTGTTTGCCACGTTCTGGGCGTTCTCCGCGGCCCTCTGTGCCGCCTGCGCTGACGCTGTTGCATTCGCCGCCGCTGCAACCGCGCTCTCAGCTGAGGCCGCCGCTGCATTCGCCCGAGCTGTGGCATTTTCAGCCGCTTCTCTGTTGCGCTCGACATAACTTATAAGGCTCTCGGATTCATGGCCGCCCATGTTCACCGGCGACCTCTCGACGTCAATCACAAAGTTCGCTGTAGCCTTCTTCATTCCCGTCCGTTCGAAAACAAGCTCCGCTATGGCCTTTCCGGGTGCCGCTGTCATCTGCTCCTTGATGTCGACTATGACACGCCCGGCCTCGTTCATTCCGCGAGCTACCGGATTCGAATAGACATTTCCGTCAGCCTTCAGAATGTTGATCGTGACTTCCGGGACGCCATAAGTCTGATCAAAAATAGTGTCGCCTTCGCGAATATCAAATACCCACTGCCCGCCAAACTCGCCCTCATTTGCGTGCACGATCTGCACCGCGTTCTCATAATTGGGCACCGTGTTGAGTTTATATACGATCATGTGTCACCTCGCTGCTGATGCATACTCCTGCATCAGATCCCTAAGCGTCTTGTTGAGTGTCTTCTTGATGGTTCCCAAGCTCATAGATGTATACTGCTCCTTGATGACGTCCCAGACGAGCTTAACAACCTTAACTTCCTCGGATATCCCGAGGGGCTGATATATGACTTTCACTGTGTCGCAGAGTCCGATATGCCTTTGTGGCAGTCTGCCGACATACTCCGCCATCTTCGACAACTCGTAGCCGGTCAACGTGATGTTCGTTGCGACGTTCCACGGCTTCTTTTTGATTTCAGCATTATTTTGCGAATCCGCTTTCGTTTCGAAGACCATATCCTGCTTCATTTTGGCTGTCAGGTCGATCAACTTGTAGTTCGGCAGGATCCTGACCGGTGACTGATCGCTTCCCATCCAGAAAAACGGCTTATACTGCAAATTATTGTCATAAGTCGAGTACGCCACCATGCCGGTGTACGTCTCGGCACTGGATGTCTCCCCGGTGATGTCGCCGATATTGACGCCGTACCGGTAAACAACTCCGGAATTCTGGCCGCGTTCCGCGAGGAATTCGACCTTCCAGCGGTCATACCTTACCTCGCCGTATCCGATCTCATCCGCGATCGACCCGCTCACTCCCTGAATGTAATCGCGCAGCCTGACAGGGGTCTTTATGCTAGTCTGGATTGGGTCTTCTATGTCCGTGTAGTATGTCAAAACGGAAGCATGTTCGGGATAGTTATAAACTCGCGTTCCGTTATCCAGATAGCTATAACCGATGATAGAATTTTTAAACTGCGCGAATCTCTGTTTGACAGTCAGCTCGCTTTGCATCTGGCCGTTAATATACAGTCCGCAGTTGATCATCCCGACATGCTTTGCGGAGATCTTCATGGTCTTGATCCCGCGTTTGACCTTATAGATAACAAAGGGCTGCACGCGCCCGGTGTCGTCATAAGGAGCGCCGATATAACGGTATTCACAGATTGCATTGGCCCTTATGCCGTTCGTTGGGTACTCTGCCTCTAACAGACAATCACCGTTCCGCGATTCCGTGACCTTGCAGCTGATGATATCTGTCATTCTTCCGAGGCCGTTTGAAGTAAATGCCAATTCCGTAAAATCAAAAAGCTTAGGAATCATATCATGTACCACCTCGGATAGAATTCGAATTCGCCGTGCAAGCTCCTGACCGTAACGGTCTTTCCGGCCGGAATGCAGAGCGTCTTATACTCATTCGGGTAGCTCTCAATGATCGCTCCGTTCGCGCCGGCAAGGAGACCCGGAAACTGACAGGTAGCCTCATGAATTTCAGCATCGTACTTAATGTCGTTATCGAGATAATCATAAGCAGAATCGCTCGCCTTGAATTTAATCTCGCCAATGACACTCTCCAGATCGTCATACACGCCGATCTCGTGCCGCTCGCTGTCCCTTATCTTTGCGATTATGACAGGATACGCATCATAGCTTGTCGGATTCGACAGGATAATTTCTTCTCCTTCTGTTATGATCCGCGGGACATCACCGTCAATGAGGTATTTTTGCGGCATTGCCTGAAACTTCAAATCGAAACGTCCCGACCTGTTGAGTGTCCTGACTTCCGGCTCCAACGGGCTGAGCGCCCTGGCCATCCGGTAGTACTTCGGATGATAGCTGTCGGTCAGCTTATAAAGATTATCCGTGTGAGCATTCCACCACTCAGAAAATGCATCCCATTTTTTGTCAAATCCCCTGGCAATCCATGCCGGATATGTAATGTCGACATGCGACCAAGACCCGACATAAGTTATCAACCGCCCAGGTCTGCCCGGAACCTCAACGGTCTCAATCTTCCGCTGAGGTGTTACCCAGGATCCCGTCCCGCTGATGTTGACGCCGAAGTCAAGCGAGCATTTTGAGTCATATACAAAGTATCCCATCACTTGCCTCCGATCATGTCGTTAATCTTATCAATTACCATGTCTGCAAGCTCTTCCTCATCCTGTCCCGGAGCGCCGTAGACATTAACGGTAAATCCGCCGTAATTTGTCGTTGAGCCAGCTCCGGCGAGGGCCGGAAGATATGCGCTGTCTCCACTGCTGAGGATTGCCCCGGTCTTTCGATACAGATCAAGAGCTCTTGCTCGTTTTGAAGAAGCGAGTGGAATAACAACTTCCGGCTGATTTCCTTCAGCCAGGAAAGAAAGCTGCTCCTGCGTGACAAATCCGCCTTCTGCGTGTCCGGATACCTTGCTGACGATTTCCTGTACGGTACGCGTGACATTCTGCACAACATGAACAACAGCAGTCATCGGTCTGCTTAAAATGCCCTGCATGGTCGACCATGCGGAGCTTGCCGCGCTGGCGGCGTTGTTAACACTTCCTACATTACCATTCATCGGACTCGCGATAATCGGCACCATGGACCCGTGTGCCGCGCTTGCCGCAGGCGGTCCGCCATTGACAGCATTAATCTGGCCCTGCATTGGCTGTGTGACAATCGTATTCATCCCCGCCTTTGCAGTTGTGGCCGCGGCATTGCCGCCGTTGACCGTGTTGACATTTCCGGTCATCGGCTTGGAGATGATATTACTCATCTGCGTCTTGGCTTTATTCGCTTCCTGCGTTGTCCGCTGTACAGGTCCGACTTTGCTTTGAAGTTTGAGCGCCTGGAAAATGTGCTGCATGCTGTTGATGCCGTTCGTTGCTTCCGCCTCAGCTCCTGCCGTGTCTACAGTCGGCTTGATAGGCTCCGCGCTGATCGCGTGGATGTTATCAATCGCATTCTGCCGCAGTGCTTCCATCTGCGCTTCTGTCTGCGCGGTCGTTTCCGCTGCCGCGGCCTGCGCCGTAGCTCCGGCTTCATTTGCCGCAGTCCCGACACCCGCATAAGCTTCCGCCGCCTTGTCGATCGCTTCAGGGGTTCCTTCGGCCGCGATCTTCATGGTCTCATCAAGACCCTGCACCTGTGCGTCCGCTTCGGCTGCCGCGGCTGACGCTTTTTCGTAAGCGCTTGCCGCCTTATCGAGTTCTGCGTTATAGCGTTCCTGTGCGGCTTTGGCTTTCTGCTGTCTCTCTATGCCCGCGCCGGTCGTCGCATCGGTGGCCGTGAGTGCAGACTGCAATTCTTCCTGTGCGGTCTTCGCGTTCTTGACCGCTTCTGTGTATGTGTCTTCGGCTTTCGTAAGTGCCTGATGTGCTTCTGCCTGTCCTTTCAGGGCGTTCGCGTAGTCCGCCTGAAATGCCTGCTGTATAGCCTGCTCCTTAAGTTTCGAAATGTTTGTATCGATCGCGCCGTTGATCTCTTCCAGCGCGGCTTTGGAATTTTCTGCCTGGGCAATAAATTCCGTGGAGTAATCCGTGCCCATCGCGGCATTGAGCTCATTGAGCGCAAAGTTTGCCGTCTGTTCCATACCCTCCTTCAGGTTGCCCTCTGCGTCATAGCATGAATTGAGCATATCCTGATAGTAAGACAATCCGGAAGCCGCCGTTTGGATACCCGACGCGCTTGATTCGATCGCGGATCCGACACCGTCAACGTGCTGAGCTGCCGCATCCGCAGCACTGGCCACCTCTGAAACACGGTTAGAAAATTCTATTTGCTCCGCTGTCGCTTCTCTTGACTTCGCACCTGCGTCTGCCATGACCGCACCGAGCGCCGCCAAAGGAAGGACGACCGCGCCGGCGGCCAGTCCAATACCGAGGGTGCTGGTGGACAGATATGCCCCCATTCCGCCTGCGGCCTCGACCGCACTTGTAAATTCGCCGACTTTCTTTGCGACAGTGCCAACTCCGCTTACGACCTGCCCGGTCGTTGTCACGACTTTTCCGAATATGGAAATACAAGGACCTGCCGCGGCCGCAACTGCCGCCCACTGCACAACACTTGCTTTCTGCTCCGAGCTGAGGGCATTGAAAGCCGTTGTTGCTTCCGTGACCTTATTAAATCCAGCCTCGATTGCCGGTGCGAATTCTGTGAGGATCGCCTGACCGGCTTCGATGCCTGAATTCTTTATCCGGTTGACCGCCTTGTTAAACTTAGAGCTTGTTGTGTTCGCAACCTTGTCAAAAGCTGTCTGGGTAGCTCCGGCAACCTTGCTCATAGAGTCGAGCGCTTTGTTGAATTCCTTCGCGCCGTTCGCCGCAATATTCATCGCCGCCCTGCCGGCACGGACATTTCCGAACATATCGCCGAGCTCTACGCCGGCCTCGTCAGCTCCCTCGATCACGATACCGAGAACATCAGCAAAAGAAGCACCGGAATCCATGAGTTCATGGAAGCTCTTGCCGGTCTTCTCCTTCAGGATGTCACTCGCCTTAGTCCCTGACTTACCCAGCTCGTTAATCATCGAGTTGAGGTATGTCGTGGATTCAGCTGTCGATACACCGTTCTTAGTCATTGCGACATATGCAGCCGCGACATTGTCAAGATTGACGCCGTATTCCGCTGCTGTCGGAATGACTGTACCAAGAGACTGGCCGAGCTGTGCGACCGTCGTTTTACCTAAGTTCTGGGTATTGATGAGCTTGTCGGAAACTGCTGTTGCCGCGTCCGCAGAAAGCCCGTAGGCGTTCAAAATCGTCGTTAAGGTATCAACGGACGTCGTGACATCCGTAAAGCCTGCTTTTGCCAATTTGGAAGCGTCAGCCACAAACCCGACAGCCTCACCCGTCGAACGTCCGGCGGAGATTGCCTGATATGTCGCCTCGGCTAGATCTGACGCTCCTATTCCGGTTGTATTGGACAGCTCTTTGATTTGCTTTTCCATGTCGGACATGGACACTTCAGACTCGTCGGCGATCGTCGAGACTTTCGCCATCCCGTCTTCAAGCCCGGTGGCCAGCTTGACAGAGGCAGCTCCGGCCGCCATGATCGGCGCCGTCACCGTAGTTGTGAGTTTATCTCCGACCTGCGTGATATTCTGCCCGAGCTCCTGGAGCTTCTGCCCGGCCTTCTCAACTTCCTGCCCCCATACGGTGAGAAGATTGTTCTGTGCGAGCTGGCCGTTCAAACGGTTGAGCTCGTTTTGAGCATCCGCGAGAGCCTGCTTCCATTTGAGCGTCCTCGTGTCGGCTTCGCCGTACTTTTCAGATGCCTTCTGGACCATCTGCGCACACTGTTCAATATGCTTTTTCTGGTCCTTGATGGCATCCCGGAGGAGCTTTGCACGTTCCGCAGCCTTTTTCATTGCAGAATCGTTTTTGCTAAAACTCGACTCCGTAGCCGCAAGCTCACTTTTGAGGGTCTTCGTGGCCTGTATTATATTTTGCATCTGCTGGCGGTACTGCGCTTCTCCTTCGACGCCTATCCGCGGGCCAATATTAACAGACATTGAATTCCCTCCTTACTCCATTCTTATGATCTCATCATATGTCTTTTTTCGCGATTTCTGTTCCGCGCCGCCTTTATAAATGGACATACATGCAATGAGGTCGCACATCATCCCGTATGATGTGCGACCCGTTTCCTCTTCATCCATATTGAGCATGTGCCCGTAAAAAACGTACCATGCCCAGTTTAACGACTTTACTGTGCGGCGCTTTCCGCGTTTCCCGACTTATCTTCTGCCACCTCGACAGTGCGCTCACTGTCTTTCTTTTCCTGCTCCGTGAGGGCTGCTTCGAGCTCGGTGAAAACATAAACCGGAAGATCTACAAGGTCCTGGGGCTTCAAAGCCGCTCCGCCGTGTGCCTTGACGTATGCCTTGCTCATAATTACTGCTTTCTGTACGATTGCAGATGCATACGAGCGCTCAGGATTCTTGACAATCCAGTCATTGAGCTCACAGTGTGCCCACACACTGTAGTAGAATCCGTATTCCTTTCCGTTGATCTTAAACATTCAAAACTCCTTTATGAAATGCTGAATACCGTTTTGATAACCGCCTCAGCTTCCGCCTCGGTGGGATAGTCTTCTTTTCCGACTCTCTTCCACTTATGCTTTGCATCATCGCCGCGAAGAATGGCGGCGCTGAGTGCCTGCGTCTGGTAATTCTTCTGCTCCTCAGACGTGGCATGTGCGTTCTGAAGCTGATTAAACTGAGTCTTTACGATGATCGTCGGGCAGAAAGACGTAACGCCGTCTGACTGATAGCGTGCGACATATCCAACTCCCATATACGGGACTACCTGATCATCATCGTAGTCAAGAAAATCGCTGTCAGATGCTGCGTCCGGGATTCCCATAATAAACTGCTCGGATTCCTGAAAAAGCCCGTCGACTGTCAGGTTGAGCGTGCCGCCGGTAAAGGTTCCGGCATCCGTCTCGGCTGCCTGATTGTCAGCGTAAAAAACATTGTCCTCAGCACTATCCGGTTCGATCGAGACATCGACACCGCGGGCCAGCTTCCTGCCTTCACTGTACGATATCACGCCATCATTGCAGGCGTATTTAGCAACGTACGGGAGAGAAAAACCCGTGCATACTTTTCCAGCTGCTGCCATTTGGCACCTCCTTAATGTATTCTTTTCTTAATTTCCTCATCCATCTGTTTTTGAATCGCCGCCTCTGCAGCACCTTTGGCGGCATTGGTTGCCCTGGTAATGACCGGATTCCGCGCACGGAAAGAAGTTCCTGATTCGAGTGCGCGGATGATAAGCGCGTTCGGCTGTCCGTTCGGGAATTGCTTAGTCCTTGTGGAGTTGTAGCCGTCCATACCGATCTTTACATTAATAAAGCCCCCGTCGTTCCGGAAATGCGCGATACCGAGACCGGCAAGAAGACCGGCCTTCTGCGAGGCCGTGACTCCGTTCACCATTCCGGATTCTTTATCAAAATTCCGTATCGGAATGCCTTCGATTCCTGAGCGGCACTTGTCCGCCACAATCCGCGCACCCTCATAAGCAGCACGCTTGCAGATCTCCTCGCTGTCGGTGAAAAGCTTCGTGAGGTCTGCAATATATGTGTCTATGTTCGGATTGATATAGAGCTTTGCCATCAGATATTCACCTCCCATGCATAGTGGATAAGATTTGTTTCGTCCTCATGCATGACATCGTTAAGCCGCCATTCTGACGACTCACAAAGACGATCCTGAATGTCGTCAACAGCCTGATCAAACTCCGTGAGAGTGAAGTAATCGACGTAAATGTGTATGTTCTGCTCGACTTTTGAGGAATCTGCACTAAAGGATCCATCGCCTTCGCCGTCTTCCGCCCAGACTGTATAGGGAGCTTCCGGACGATTCGGCGCGTGATAATGATAGGTTTTTGGCCCTGTCACCTCCGCGAGTTTCGCCCCGAATGCTTTAAGTCTATTCTGTAAGGACGTCATAATGATTCTCCTCCCTTACAAGTGTCAGGTCCACGATCTTCAGACCTTCCTCGTCACGGCCTGGCTGAATCACATCAATGCGGTACTGATCCCGCTCGTCGACAATAACATAATTGCCGATTTCGACAGGTACGTCCCAAATGCGGACCAGCTTGCTTATTTGCTGGTCAGCTCCTTTGGCCGCATAGAGCCTTGTAACACCGATAACCCTGTCCGAATAGTACAGATCTTCCGGGATTGTCTCCACCAGCATCTCCCGCGGCATTTCTCCCGGTTCGGCTGTATTCTCGAGCGAGTAAATACGGAGGGTTCCGTCTGCAAGCATCATGCCTTATTCACCTCGCCCTTCTCATCGATGAGGCGGGAATGCAGCGCATATTGGAGCATGCGCGGCATCCCATCGTTAGTATTGCGTTTACGATATAACCAAGAGGCATACATAACGACCAGATGGCTGTCTTTTACGGCAGATGAATCGAGGGTGATGCCCTTTTCTTCGATCTGCTCTTTTGCGCTCTTGATTAAAAAATCGAGATAGTCATTCAGAAGCCCGGGCGGGTTCTGTAAGTCCGCCCTGAGCATCGTTAAAAGATCAGTGTCCGTCATGTCTGCCTCCTACTGTCAGTTATCAGCCGTTGCCGCCTTCACCTTCTGTTGTGGTCGTCTCGGCTGCCGTGTTGGCCGTATCCGGAGCGAAGCTGATGCCGCTCGTTGTCGGAGCGGAGCTTGTGATAGAGCATACGCCGAAAGCTTCAGCAATGACCGGCTTGCCGTCATATCTTGCAGTGCCTTTAAATACGGTCTGATCCTCAATGAATCTGTAATGCTCGGACTGTCCGAGCTTCGTGCCGGCACGCTCGACAAGGAGATATGCCTCGCCGTAACCGAATACGATGTCGCCATCCGGGATAAAGTCGAGTTCGATGATCTCGCCGCCGACTACAGGCATAGTGTCATTGATGCCGGCCACGATCGCTGCATTCATATTCTTGTCCATAGACTGGATGAGCAGATCGGTGTGCGTGTTCTGATTCATCAGCCAGAAGATTCCGCCGTTGAAGTAATCATTCTTGATCACTTTCTTGCGGCCTGCAAGCTCGCGGAACAGTGCGATACCGGAAGCACCTGCGCCGGCCAGTACATGAGAGCTGTGCAGGTCTGCCCATGTTCTTTCTGTAGCGCCGTAGTTCGCCGGAGCAGAAGTCTGTGCGAGTCTTGTGACGATACCGAGCGGCATCTTTGTGCCTGTGCCGTATACAATAGCCTTGTCCAGGGCTTTCGCGATCGCGATTCCAAGGCATGTCAGAAGCTCATTTGCAAGATTAAGATCAGAATCCTCAAGCACTGCGTTGCAGACCGCGAAGAATCCGCCGACTTTGTAACCGTCAACCTCAGTGTTATTGAATCCAAGGGAAAGCTCGTTCAGCGTTGCACACATCTCTGTCCATACGCCTTCCGGGATTGTTCCCATAACGTTCATACGGGCCGTGCCGGTCACTCTGCGGAGCGTGACCTTTCCGATCAGCTTACTGTTCGCCTCAACGATCTGTCTCAGCATCGGAAGCATAACCTGCGGGATTGTAAGGCCGACATTGGTCAGCGCTCTCTTGAACTCGATGCACTCGCGTGTACGCTTAAGGAATGTCTGGACATCATCCCTCTTGATCAGTGCGCTTCTTTTCTCTTCGGTCAGTGCGTAAAGCCCGACTCTCTTTGTCATTTCAGACATAGCGAAACCGCTCCTTTCTTCTGTTTCTTCTGCTTTCTCTTCCGGATCCGCATTACCCTGCGGTTCTGCCGGCGTGGTTTCATTGTTCTCTTCAATTTCTCCGAGCTCTTTTTCGAGGTTTTCAATTTCTCCCTCAAGCTCTCTGACCGCCTCAGCGTTCTCACGCTTTTCTGTTTCAAACTTCTCAATAGCCTCATCGACTACGGAGCGCTCTTCGTCGGTCTTTGCTTCCTCGATAGCTTTCTCGAGTTCTGCTTCGCGCTGTGCGAAATCGACCTTCTTCAGCTCCTCAAGCGCGCTGCGCTTGTCCTCGATGCGCTTCCTAAGCATCAATACCCTGAGTGCCATGGGCTACCTCCTTCAATTTCTTTCTTTTTTCTTCCCGCCAGACATCGGCTTTACGCTTTTCAATATCCGCAATGTCTGCTTTTCTGGCAGATATTGCAGTCTCTTCGTAGGCGGGAAATGTGCAAACAGAAACTTCAAAAAGCTTTACTTTCTTGATTGTCCAATGATGCGTCCCGTCCTCGCGTTCTTCGTGTTCTTCGTCTAAGATATTGAAGCCAATAGAACACTGCGAAACATCTCCCCGTTCAACTCTTGCCCAACAATTCATGGCCTCGCTGTCTTTCGGATTGACAGCTATATCACCATACAGCCCGTGATTATCTTCGCGGAGTTCGAGTGTGTCGGCGATTGTTCTTCCGAGGACGATCCTCGTATCATGGTCTACAAGGGCCCTTACATCCGAATGCAATTCCTCGGTGAACGCGCCCGGAGCAAAGGACTCAGTGCAGCCCTTGAATATTTCATAGTTGCTATTAAAAACGGAGAAATATCCCGAAATATGGGGAGTATCGCCGTCTTTTCTTGTTTTGAAGTCAGACATGCATGTCCTGACCTGCCTGATGTCTCTATTCATCATCTTTACCTCCCTGAACAAGCTTTTTTTGCTTTCCAATCTTATCGACCGGGATGTAATTCTCTAAGATTCTCGGTTTATCGAGGCCTTCCAGCGGACTCATGCCGAGCTTGTCACGCACTTCGTTGCCGGTGATGATGCCGCGATCGGACAGGCCACCGTAAACATCTGCGATCTGCTCGATATTCCAGTCCATGAGCGATGTGGTGTTGAATCGGAAGTACCATTTTGGCGACAGGATGAGCTTTCTTGTGAATTCCTGCTCAATTCCGCGGCAGAGTGTTCCAATCGTGTTATTTATAAAAGAGTTCCATTCGTTCTGGTCGTATTTCCCGACGCCCAAAAGGAAAGCGGGAATACCGAATAGCGCCGCAACTGCTCTTTTATCGATTTCGACCGTGTCATTAATGGCAAGCTCCGACAGTGAAAGCGGTCTGATTTCCTTAACATCGATCAGATCTGCGGGGATGACCCACGGCTGACCGTCTTCAGCTGTTTCAAGATATTCCTCGATCAGCTTTTGCCGTCCCTGCTTGCTCGAAAAATCATCCGCAAGACCGTCGACCTTCACAACAAGCGGAGGTTTGTATTTTGAAGACATGAAAGCATTCTCTGTCTTCCGCGCCTGCGTAAGATTAGCCAGGATATCTTTAATCACCACTCTGACGCCGTCGCCGAGCCACGGATATTCATCGTCCGGCATCCATACACAGTGGATTAGGTCGTCAGCTTTGTACTTTCGGCCATCGATCAGCACATAATAGCCGTATCCTTCCGGATAGAAGCTCACACGGTACGGCTGTATCGGTTCCAGATCGTCAATAAGACCGCCTTTTGTCCTGACCCTGACAACGCTGTTCCCATCACCGCCGAGGAGCATATTTTTGACGACCGCGGAGATAAATGTCTTCCGCGTCATGTACCTGTTCGGATTGATGTCGACTTTACGTGACAATTCGTTCACGATCCGCGTGTCACCGTTGGCTGTATTTGCCATGAGGTGAATCGTCATGCTCGATACCAAGTCAGCTATCCTCGTGACAGCGGTCACGACTTCCGGATTCTTGCTAAGCTTCGTGTATCCGTCCAGACAGAGCAGGTCATAGGCCTTCGGATCGCTAAGCAGGATTGTCGCCCTGGTGGATCCGGCCGTAGTCGTGCCGCTCCGCACAGTCTTTTTTCTTTTTCTGGCCATTAGTTCACTCCTTCCACCAGTTCGCCGTCTTGGCGTTCTTGTCAACATTCTCTAAATATCTGACGCATGCAAAGACAGAGGCGTCAAAAATATCGATTCGATAAGTCTGCTGAATTTTCTCGTACATGATCATATCGTCAGTTTTCTCTACGGCCCTGACGTTCTCAACACAGTACTCATAAGGTTCGGCGTGCAGGTAATACAGCTTCCCATCTTTCGCCATCTTCTCAATATGGCGGAATCCCTCAGACTTCACGTAATAGTACTGAGGCTGGTCTATGACCTTGAAGCCTGCATTCTTCATTAATCGGATGTATTCGCGTCCGAATTTCCGGTCATGTCCGACCTGTGCGATCTTGAAGCCGCGCTGCTTCATCTCGATAAACCACTTGACCACATCGGAGTATTCTGTTGTCGGCGTGTTGCACATAGTCAACCAGCCGTCGTCTTGCCAGCCGAACAGCGGGATATTGTCTTTCTCCGCTTTCTCATGTGCTGCCACGACAGGGAACCAGCAATGAGGGATGATAATATTGACGCCTTTATACTCCCCGTAGAGCACGGCCGCTGTCAGGTCGTGCATCTTAGATAGGTCAGCTCCGCCGAACCACTTGATAGGCAGCCGGGCAAGCTCCTCAAGCGTCCAATCATACCCAGCGTCCGACCTTCTGAATTCTGCGATATTGAAATATGCTTTGATCGCGTTTGTGAACACGTTCAGGGACTTCGCAAAGAAGTCCTTCCTCTGCTGCGGGTCGTTCTGGGCCTGCAAGCTGTCGTTAAGGATCTCCTGCGGCCTGATCGTGACGCCGTAACTCGGATTTGCCTGCTCGTGTACGACAGGATTCGTGTAGTCTATATTTCCGTTCTCGTCCGGATTCGCACAGCAAATGAATACGAAATACTGTTCGTCTTTGATTGTTCCGTCAAGAATGCTCCGGCAGTACTTCAATCTCTGGCCGAGGAATCCATTCGCATCGTCGCCGGCTGTCGAGATTCCGATCATGAGTTTATTCGTGTAGGCTTTCATCGCCTCTTTGAACAGGTTGTACTGCTTCGGAGATTTGAACGCGTGGATCTCGTCACAGATTGCAATATTGCAGTTAAGTGAATCCTGCGTATCCGGATTCGCTGCGAGTGCGCGTATAAAAAAAGAGCCATCCGGAAGCGTCGCTTCCATGGAGTGCTCATTATTGTTGTCTATAATATGGACATGTCCGCCGTCTTTGTCGTCCTCTTTCATGTGCTTGACATTGTAGACGAGGAAATTGAACGTTTCCAAGCTCTGCATGAGGGCCGCGGAGGATACGTATGTCTTCGCTCCGGATCGGCGATACCAGAGGGACAGCGCCCAGGCGAGCGCCGCGGCGAACGATGTTTTTACATTTTTTCGAGGTATAAAAATAAGCGCTTCATGGAAGCGCACGATTTCCGTACCGTTATGAAAGAATCCGAGAAGGTTATAGACTATGAAAATGTGAAAAGGCTGTAGCAAGAACGGTTTTCCGCGCATCGGAGTGCCGTCCAGAGCCTCACCCTGTTGGTGGCACAGTGTCCGCTCTATGATGTTAATTACAAACTCAGGTCCTTTTGGTCTGATCTCATAATCCGGATTTTCCAGGTCTCTGAAAAACCGTTCGACACACTGCTTTCTTTCGATGTTTGCGTTGATCCGGCCTGACCTGATGCCTTCCGCATAGTCAAGTGCTACCTTCCAGTGCTTACCATTAACTTGCTTCAATCGCCTTCAGCGCTTCCACCAGGGCGCTGCCTTTCTCTTCTCCCTGCTTTCCGCCGGTCATCTTCTTATAGGCCGCGGGTGTTAACCCGAGCTCTTTCCAGTACGCAAGCGCCTGTGTGTTAAGATCCATCCACATGACAAGCTTGGGATTTTTGACCGTGTTTGTGGCGCCGATTTTGTTGGTGTATTCAATGACCGGGACAGCTCCGTCCTCAACGTACTGCTCAAAACAGACGTCCCGCTGCTCAAGGATATCCGACAAAGTCCGGACAAGCGAGTCATACTGCTTCGGGTCAATGTTCACCTGCCGGAGGTATTTCGATATTTTGTTTTTCCACTTTTTTGCCTCCACGGGCTTACCCCCTTTTCCCTAAATCTTGTCAGAGTTGGAAACATT